>Ga0080006_1186895_pt1 | contig 88151 bp, 89 predicted proteins | sample RS3BMetagenome_FD_69209 | JGI IMG/M metagenome (GOLD analysis project Ga0080006, IMG submission 69209) | Ferric oxide microbial mat and aquatic microbial communities from Rainbow Spring, Yellowstone National Park, USA - RS3B (SPADES... ... | reverse complement strand
CTGCTTGCGTTGCTCTCGATATGTGCTTGGCCATTGTCATTGCCTCTTCCTCCAAGAGAGTAGGTGTACAATGGGGTAAACACGGACAAAATATTGAAAATTCCTGAATTAGAGCAAACTTGCGACTAGGGACACTAGTAGTCTCAAACTTTAGAAAATTCTTCGTAATGACAACACCTTCTCGCGACATTGTGCTAGGTTGTTGAGTAACACCAGACGGTACATCTGGTAATAACCTAGAAGGGGGTAAGCAAATGAAGGTACAAAATGTCATCCGGGGGGGGGAGCTGTAGTAGCGGCTAGCGCTGAACTTGTGAGTGTTGGTGGAGGTATGGGACTGACGGCAGCACACTTACCAGCCCAACCCCAGCGGGGTATCCCCTACCACGATGTTTGGAAGATTGTCGGAGTAAGTGGAGTCTATGAGACACGTGGTCCCAGCTATGCTTGCGTCTACGCGGTCGCAAGACCAGTTGCTTGGATGGCAAATTGTTCGCAGACAATCACAATTACCGACTCGCTAACTGGCCAAGTGGCGGTCAGTCAGGGGGCTATTAGCGCCGCAGTTGGGTATACAGTAGGAGAGTCCTTCTCGGTAAGTAGTGGCTTTGGTTATCCAGTTGGGGCTGGTCAAAGCGGGGAGATTAGCATGGGAACTTCTTTTAGGACGAGAACGATTACTCAAGAGGAATACTTATGTTCGGACATTGGCTCCATTTGTGATGCTCTCGGGAACTACGCGACTGCCTACACGAGTAAATTTAACGGTGTCTATCCAATCGCCAGCTTGTCATGACAACACCCGGGAGGATCTATGGGGCTTTTAAGTGCTACAGTGCAAAACGTCTAATCGCCGTAGCCGTAGCTGTAGTAGCGCTGGTAGTCTCTGGTTTTGCGGTGATATCCAGTTTCTTGCCTGCTAGTTCACAAGGGCCCGCCCGGATGGTCCCTGGTTACGCTAGTCGGACTCTGTTGAAGGTAGTGAATTCGGATAGGCAGATCTATACCGCGGAGTTCGAGGGTGTTCAGAACCTCTCGATTGGGGTTTCTTGCGTAGGAAAGCAAAATGCCCATCTTAAAGTATTCGTGGCACCTGATCTGGGAGGGAGTCCATTCGAATCATATTGCAGGGCCGGGCTAGTCGCAGGGGGAACCTTTTCAGAGGGCTTATCGCTAGCCGTTCAGCGTATCATGGTGGAGGTATCAAAAGGAACGCGATGGAACCTTCTTGTCGTCACTGCTGTACGAGGAACGAAGTCGCCCTCCATACTTCACCTCTAACTGACGAAAAATAAACTAAGAATATGCAGAGCATAAGACCTAGGGGAGTCTGTCCGATGCCAATGTGAGCCAACCGGTTAGGGTGTGGCTCCACTAGGAGCGTGGGTCCGAATCACCTTCCAGATCCGGTGGCTGGGCCCTAAAATTTGCCAAAATTGGGGTTGTAGTCTCGGGTTCTTGGTTTCGGTCCCGAATTGGGGTCAATGATCCCAAGTCGGGACCTATTCGCTGTGTTCTAGGCCATCACCAACCCTGCATTCACTCTTGCATTGGAGAGTTTTCGTAAGTTATGACAGATTGAGTGCAGCATCCACTCAGTCTCGGCTCCCGATAGTCCTCGAAGGCGTAGGTGGCCCGCTTTCTGTCTAACTTTCATCTATCCAAATACTGGTTCGACGATCTGCATATCCATCGTATGACGACAGGGGTACGTTCCTTAGGTGCGTACCTATTGTCTGAGTCGTCATTGTGAGCGTTCACCACGGTGGACGGTACCAGGCAAGCATTGGTTCGCACAAACTGGTCGTGTTTTAGAATTCGCAGTCAGAGATGCGCGTTAAACAAGCGCTCTGTACGAGCGGTATCGCTCAGGCGTGCTCTGCGACTCGGATCGGTACGCTCAGTGCACAGGCATTGAGTAGTCTGTCCATGATTCCGACTCGGATGTGTCGTCGGTTGAATCGAAAGCAGTGTTCATCGAGATATGACGCGATGTAGCGCTTCGATGGTCGACGATGGTACGTCCCTTGCATCTGGGCCTTGAGGTTCGCGATCTGGGTGTGCAGGACCGGGGAGAAGTGCTCGTCCTCGCCCAGGTGTGCCGAGATGGTCTGGATATGAGTGTAGCCAATCTCCGAAAGGCGGTTGAAGCCACCCATACCGTCCGTCTTGACCGTGGCGTTCACATCGATCATGTCGAGTACCCGGCTAGTCACTTCGAACTGATCCCATCCGTCTACGGGCGTGATCAGCGATATCGCGAAGCCTGACGCCTTCGTTGGCCAAGAGGGCGATCTTTGCTCGCATCACTTGAACTGCAGGTGCATTGCGTTTGGCGATAAAGGAGGTGAGGAACTCTTTATCCTCATCGCTCAGGGTGACAACGTACGTTGGTTTGCGTCCAGTACGCTTCTTGGTCCCCTCGGACTCCTTCGCTGCTTGCGTTGCTCTCGATATGTGCTTGGCCATTGTCATTGCCTCTTCCTCCAAGAGAGTAGGTGTACAATGGGGTAAACACGGACAGAATATTGAAAATTCCTGAATTAGAGCAAACTTTAGACTAGGGACACTAGGTCCTCAAGAACCTTGAGCGTCGTCTCATTGTCGCGTTTCCGCGCTCCGGGTATGTGTGCGCCGTAATCCTTGCGAGTCTCGGTTGATGTTGCCATGCACATATATATGCACCAAGCGACCCGACTTGCGGATGGTTCAGAGCAGGACTAGCACAAAAGGGATGCAGCGGGGGATTGAGTGCTCATGTCGCATCTTGGTTAGCTTAGGATGGGTATTTCGTTCACATATGCTATACTAATCAGGGTAAAACTACACATAGTGAAAGTTTGAGCATGGCTAACTCCATTGTGTTCGCTACAGATCGACCAGCGGCGGCGCTAAGCCGTCTCGTTCAACAAGGCAAGCTTGTCCGTATTGCTCCTGGGATTTATACCCAAGAGGTAAATGATGTGACGAGAGTAGTGGAGCGAGAGTGGCAGACCATCGTAGGTCACCTTATGCCAAGTGCCGTGATCAGCGACAGGTCGGCTGCCTCGGGTGGTCCGGTTGATGGAGTACTCTACCTTGTTCGTCCGGTTGAGGCCCGTATAGTACAGCTTCCAGGTCTTATGGTGTTGGCTCGGGAAGGGCCTGGACCGCTGGAGGGAGATATTGAACTCCCTGGCGGTTTGTACCAGGCTTCGCGATGGCGAGCCTTGGCCGAGAACACGCGCCCCGCGAGGGCGGTAAGGAATCGTCCTCCTCGTGCGTTCACAGATGACGAGTTGGCCGACTGGGTTGATCGACTACTTCGCATAGATGGGGAGGATCGTCTACGTAGCTACCGAGATCGAGCGGAAACCATGGCCAGATCCCTTGATGTACCGCCAACTGGTATCGATCGGTTGGGACAGATGATTGGCGCGGCTATCGGTACCAGGACTATTCGCACGGGTTCTCAAGCACTAGCTGCTCGGCAGCGAGGTTTTCCATACGATTCAGATCGTATCGAAAGGTTCGATCTCTTGGCTCTGGCGTTACGGCGCAGTCTGCCTCAAAACCACCCAGCAGACCCCAATGACCCACGATGGAGCTGTCTTCCGTTTTTCGAAGCTTACTTTTCAAACTATATAGAGGGGACCGAATTCGAACTAGACGAAGCTGCGGATCTCGTGTACGAGGGCAAGCTTCCTTACGGCAGAACCCAGGATGGGCATGACCTCACTGGCACCTACCAGATTGTCAACGACCTGGTAGAGATGTCGAGCGTGGCGACCTCGGGTGAGCAGTTTGTAGAGTTGCTCCGCTATCGTCACTCGATAATCCTCGCTGGCCGACCGGAGAAGAACCCCGGCCAGTTGAAGGCGATTGCTAATCGAGCGGGCGACTCCGTGTTTGTTCGCCCAGACCTGGTGGAAGGAACGCTGCGTGCGGGCTTTGACCGCCTAGCGGAGCTCGACACAGCATGGGAGCGTTCCGTCTATACCATGTTCCTCGTCTCCGAGGTCCATCCATTCGATGATGGAAACGGGCGAGCTGCAAGAGTAATGATGAACGCTGAACTGGTCGCTGGCAACCAAACGCGAATCATTATCCCCATCGTGTTCAGGGATGACTACCTTGGTGGTTTACGTCAGCTCACTCGTTATGATGACCCGAGCGTCTTGATCAAAGCCCTACGATTCGCCCATGACTATACGGCCAGTATTGATTTCACTGACTTAACCACAGCAACTATGCAACTTGAGAGAACTAATGCCTTCAACGCCCCTGACAGCGCAAAGCGCCTCTTGCTGCTTACCAGGAGCCAGATTAGTGACCTGGACCTCAGCCAAGTGGCATCGGATCATCCGCTGGAGCAACAGCGAAGACGTTTTCGGATCTAGCGCAGTTTCAGACTTCCTCCTCAATCTGTGTTCCATCGCGACGGATAGCCGTAGCAATCGCATCACTGGCAGTGCGCCGATACGACGAATGGCGATATCCCTCAAGAAACCTCTGTTGTTCTTTCCGCGCCGGTGGTCGCCAACCGACCGGCATCTCGTAGATGTTTCGTAGTCGGGCATGCCAGTTCTGCTCCTGGACCGGAATATCAGATTTTGCGCCTCCTGCCCACGCGGGACCTCCACTGTCCTTTACCCAATTGAATGCTCGTTTCCGACTACTGAACTTCACGATCTTAGTCTCGGGGTATCTCGAGTCTGTGGTTTGTTCGATGCAGTAAATCATGGGACCTCCTCTGGGGGGGGATATATGCACCCGTGTCCGATGCGCTCGTTAATGGGATTGACTGCTGCGCCCATCGAGCAATCCCATCGCCTTGGCTTCTCGAGGATGATTGTGCACCCACCCATGGTGGCCACGACAGAGCGTCATGCATTGCGCTGGATCCAGCGGATCTGCGCCTTGCGAGCGCTTTGCTGGTTCGTGCGCATCCCCAGCGTGCCCCAACAAGGAGATAACCCTCCGTATCGAGCAAAGACGCAGCCGGCATCGCGATTGATGACGAAGATGCGTACGGACAGGCGGGCGTTTCCCATGCTTGCGCGCTTCGCGCTCGTCCTCTTCAAAGGGGTAACGCGTCTGAGTGGAGTGCGTTTCACGCTAAGCCCCACACAACCGTGCCGTAACCCAGGGCGAATACCCGTCTACTGCTGCAATACGCAGTGCGACGATCAGTTGTTGTCCTAAGGTGGCCTGAATCGGCTGCGATGGGTACCCAACCGGGGCATACTCCTTCCAAGTGCCCAGGGCAAACTGGAACGCTCCCTGATCTCCTGAGGCTGGGTTAACCGCAGCCAGATTCCAGGTCGACTCACGAAATGTGATGCAGGGCCACGGCCAGGGGTGTGTCTGGAATGTCAGTGGGGGAGGAGGAGCACTCGCCGCCACTTTGGGAACCGGAACAACACGGGGTGCGTTAACAACCGGTGGGGGGCGGAGCACCTGTACAAGCCCCGGATGCATAAGCGTCGCTCGAGTCGTCTGTGACGGCGCTAAACGCGGATGAAACAGCATAGGGATCAGAAGGAACCACAGTCTCATCAGAAATCCCCGTCCGCGACTTGCAAGACAGTGAGTCCGAGTGATCTCCACATATCCACGACTGAATTTCTGTCATCGAGCACGTAGTCCACGCAATATCGAGGTGCAATATGAGCCTCGAAGATCTCCCGCTTGACGATGTAGTCCGAGCGCTTGTCGCCAGTATCCGGAATGTCTCAACAAAAAATGCACGAGGTGCTTTCTAGTTTAGTAGTCAAAACGCTAACTTCCGGCCGTCTAAGGACCCTCTTTCATCTCTTCCTCAGTTGGTCGATTGATCCAGACCTCGTTGTTGAGGGTGGGTGGGATTGGAATCTTTCGCACAAAACGCTCGGGGTGGTTCTCGTAGGCGTTGCGCAATACCTCGGCTCTTCGTTCGGTGATGACCTCTGCGTAGCCTTCATGGACATCAGCCGGAGTCATGAGGCCAAGGCCGACATGGTGGTGTTCGTATTGATACCAGTTGAAGAACTTCGCAAAGAAGGTTCTCGCCTCGTCGATGGTCGCAAATCTCTCGGGGAAGTCTCCTCGGTACTTGAGGGTCTTGAACTGGGCTTCAGAGAAGGGGTTGTCATTAGAGGTGTGGGGACGAGAGTGACTCTTTTGTACCCCGAGGTTGGCAAGGAACTCCGCAACGCCATGAGAGGCCATAGAGGCTCCGTTATCGGCATGTATCGTCAACTGGTTTGGATCGACTCCTTCGTTGGTGATCGCCTCATCCATGAGCTCTTTGGCTAGTTCGCTGCTCTCATGATCCTCGATTCTCCAACCAACGATCGATCTCGAGTAGATGTCTAAGATCACATAGAGCTGGTAGTAGACCCCCTTGGTGGGACCCTTGAGCTTGCTGATGTCCCAACTCCACACTTGTCCTGGTCCCGTAGCTAGAAGCTCTGGCTTGACCCTGGCTGGATGGGTTGCTTGGCGTCTCCTCTCTCGTGTCTCACCAGCTTCGGCCAGAATCCGGTATATCGTAGCCACCGAGGCCAGGTAGATCCCCTCATCGAGCAGGGTGGCATAGATCTCACGTACCGAGGAGTCACAGAAGCGCTCCGAGTGACACACCGCCAGGATGTGGGCTCGCTCGGCATCGCTCAATCTTCTTGGGCTTGGCTTCTTCGGCTTTGGTTCTCTCACTGGGGGATCAACCAGGTAGTAATAGCTTGAACGTGCGATCCCAAGACACTCGCAAGCAGTCTCGAGACCAATCAACTCCCTGAGCTCTCCTACCCCCTCGACGATGGCTCTGTTTGCTCTCTTTGATCCTCGGCGCTCCCTAGCGAGAGCTCTTCTAGTAGCACCGATAGTTTTCCCTGGACTTCGATGACCTTGTGTGATTTGACCAGCTCAGACCGGAGTCTCTCGTTCTCGCGTTCGAGCTCTCTGACCTTGGCCCGGAGCGGATTGGTCTTTGGTCCACGCTTTCTCGAGAGGGCCTCTTGGCTCTGCTGGTTGATTATCTTGCGCCACTTAAGTGATCTGAGACGAGAAGAGTCCCTCTCGTCGCAACAGCGCACCCTTTCCTCCCTGAGGACAGGCGTCGTACTCTTTCAAGATCCTGGCCTTGTAGCTCGGGGAGAGCACTCGTCTGGTTGCCTTTGGTGGGAGGGTCACCTCTTGGGTTGTGTTGTTCTCCACCGTCTCATCGTAGGTAGCCATGTGAACATCTCTGCCTTCTCGCCCTCATTGATTTATTTTTTAAGCCGCGCACACACTGATACTGAGACCTAGGGGCGGGCACCTCGGTCGTTCACCCCGACATTCGATGTGAACTCGCAAGGGTGCCTTTTCGCCCTCATCAGCTGGATCTTCAACCCCAAGTAAATTCTCATCACTGAGACCGAGCCCAATCTCGGCAATTCGGATAGGATTTTCCTCCACAGGGGTCCTCCAGGTTTTGAGTTGTAACTAACCCCATTCTGGCAGAACCCCTGTGCCTCTCTCAAGTTCACCCCTGGTGCGTACAGGCAGCTGACTAAATTCCCCACTCAAATCCGAAGTCCCAGGTTACCGTGCTATTCCAGAGGGAGCCGTAGTGAGGCTTCTTCGGATTCCACCACAGCTCGTAGTCGCTGGCTACGCCGAGCGACGAGCCTCGTGATACATCTTCGCTGTCAAAGGTGTAGACGATCTGGGAAGTGAAGAGGCGACGGAGTTGCTCTTGCAGTCTCGGGATCGTTCCCCATCGACCACCCGTGGGCATAAGCCCAAGTTGGGACATGAACCCTGAGAGGGTTGGACCGAGGACGAGCGTTCGCCATCGGGTTCGTACAGCTTCTGTGGTGAGCCAGGCGATGAGGAGACGAGGAACTCCACCGTATGGCAAACCGATGTGCTGGGGCGACCACATGGACAGGGTGAGCTTGCCGTTCCTCCGGGTGTACTCGTTGGCTAGAGGCTTCGAGTGGGGAAGGGTGACCTGTGCCATGACCCGAGCCATATAGCCCAAGTTCTCCGTCCGGAGAGCCATCTCGACTTCCGCCGCAAACACCTCGGCGGCGATGGCGCTCAGGTGGCTCATCGAGCCGAGCTGGAAGTCATCACCCACGTCGAGTCCTTCGTCCCCGTAGGTGGCCCTGGAGGGCATCGACTATGACCTGACTCTTGCTCTTGCCGGAATCAGCTACCTCCGACTCGACAGTCTTCACGAGCGAGACTGGGCAGTAGAAGGTAACTCGGGTGTGGGAGTCTTCCCACCGCTCTGCGACCTGGGATGACGGTTTACCGTCTACGGTCAACGGTTGACCTGGGGCCTGGTCTGCCTCGGTCGAGACCGGGACCGGTGCCTGGTGGAGAGCTTCACGTCCTTTCGGAGCCGGGGTGTTCCCAGCCTGAAGACGATCATGCAGCGATGTTCTTGCCACGACTGAGCACCTCCCTTGCAAGCGCCATGAAGCGCTCTGCGATGTCACTGGATGGTTCGAAAGACGTGATCGGGAGTCCGGCGAGAGCGGCATCCTGGAGGGCTACTCGACGTGGGATCGCAGGGAGCACGAGGTCGGAGTACTGATCGTTCAGTTGCTCCATGACTTCCCGAGCGTGGCGGGTTGTCGCCGTGGCCATGGTTGGGACGATCCCGAGGAGCGGAATGCCTGCCCGTTCTGTCATCTCCTGGAGATGCGGAAGCGCTCGGAACGCCATGAACTCTGGAGGGCAAGTGACCAGCGCTCCCGTAGCAGCGTTCAGCGCGCTGTAGCTGAGTACGCCAAGTCCTGGTGGGGTCTCGATGATGGCCACGTCGCACACCGAGTCGAGACTTATCAAGACTCGGCTCAGACCTTGCTGCCAGTTGTCCAGCTTTGGAAGTTCGACCTCAGCTCCGGCGAGATCGAGGTCAGAGGGGAGGAGGGAGAGCCCTGGAATGCTCGTGCCGACGATGGCCTCTTGGCGCTGTGCCTGGCCGACGAGCACTTCATAGAGGGTTGGCCTGGCGGGTTCGAGACCGAGGGCCGCAGCACAGGCTCCCTGTGGGTCGGTATCGACGAGCAGAACACGCATTCTAAGGTTGGCAAAAGCGCCGGCCAGATTTACTGCGACTGTTGTTTTTCCCGATCCGCCCTTGTGAGCTGCAATAACAATGTTTTCCACGACATGATCGAGTATGAGGAAATTGGTAAGCGATCGTCAACCGACACCAACACGTACCGTTGACCGTAAACGGTCTACGGATGACCATAGAGATCGTCTATCTCGGTGCCGCTAATACAAGCGGGTTTATGCTGACGGTCAACGGTGGACCGTTTACCGTTGACCGTCTACGTAGTCGCCATCACTTCCGTCGAGGCACAGTACGCACGGGCTCACTCGTGCGAGTGTCGCCCTCTGGACTAGCGAGCTGGCGCTCCAGTGCAGTGAAGGCGGCGATGACCTCTGGCGCCTCGAATGCCTTATTGCGTCGCCCGATGTTCACCTGTCGGAGAATCCCGGCATCGACGAGACGTTGGATCGCTGCCGCTGCTGGCTTGTAGGTACGTCCGAGGAGCGTTGCGGCACTGTCCGCAGTCAGGATTGGCGCACCGGGAAGTATCCGGAGAAGAACGTCCGTTCCGGAGTTGGCACGGACAGATCCCAGTCGTTCACGCCACTCCACTTCTAGCTCAGCCGCTCGTCGTTCGTACGTGCTGGCGTCAGCGACGGACCTCGTGCAAGCACTTGCGAACCGGCCAACCCACGTGTTGAGCCCATCGATGGCGGCAGGGGACGTTGGTGATCCGACGTAGCGGAACAGGGTCAACCCGTCGATGTAATCCCTCGCCCACGTAGCGAGCACCAGGGACACGGGAGGAAGCGTTCGCAGAGCGAGTCCCCGACGTCGAAGGATGAGATGGATCAGGGCTCGACCAGTTCTTCCGTTTCCGTCCACGAACGGGTGGATCGTCTCAAATTGGGCATGTGCGATGGCAGCTTGCGCAACAGGTGGGAGATCGTCCGTGCAGCAGAAGGCGCACAGGTCTTCAAGGAGTTCGTTGACGAATTCAGGGGGAGGGGGGACGAAGGCGGCAGCGCACGGGTTGTAGGCGCTTCCACCAATCCAGTTTTGTTGGTCTCTGGCGATACCTCCGTACCGTTCAAGTCGTGTGCCAGCAAGGAGACGACGGTGCATGTCGAGGAGGATGTCCACGGTGATGGGATCACCGGCATCGATGCTCTCGACCGCAAATACCATGGCGTCGATGTTGTTGAGGACCTCGGCTGCCGTGACATCGGGTGCTGTCTGGTGCATTCCTCGAACGACCTCGGCATGGAGCAGACGTCGTGCCCCGACCTCCAGTCCTTCAATCCTTGACGAGGCCACGGCTTCAGCACGAAGTAGGATGCGAGCGAGCGCCTCAGTGTCAACAAGAGCGTTCGCTTCGATGTTCAGACGAACGATCGCCGCCTCGGCATCTGCAACATCGGCAGCGACTTCGCCCTCTAAGAAAAACCGCCTTCCCATGAGATGATCTGGGACATACGCTCCGTATTCGCATGAACGGCTGTCCTTGCGAGACAGCCCGGTGCCGCCGACATCGCTCCTCCAGCGCCGCTTCAGAACCGTAGACATGGAATCTCCTTGTTGGATGTTAGTATACAACCTCCAATAAGGATCGGCGGTGTGGGAGGTTAAGTGTCGCCCGATTCGTCTGGTCCGGCGCTCTCCAGGAGCCGGTTGAGGGCAACCACGGGCACGAGGATGCGCCGACCAATCCGGATGCAGGGAATCTCGCCACGGGCCACGGCCTTCGTAGGCGAAAGTTCGGGAGATGCCAAGAACGATGGCCGCTTCTTCGACTGACATCGTCAAGCGGACGGGCGGCGCGCTCGGGAGGGGTGAGAGCGTCACGCCGAGTCACCATTGAGCAGTCGCTCTATCGCCACCTTGGGGATGAGGATGCGTCGCCCGATGCGAAGGCACGGAATCTCGCCACGGCTGACGGCGTCGTAGGCGGTCGCACGGGAGATGCCAAGGATGACCGCTGCTTCTTCGACGGTCATGGTCAGGCGTTGTCCTGGTCGGTTTTCGATGACCGGCCCGACGGTGCGACGGTGCGACGGTCAACGTGCAGCTCTTCCCAGCCCAGAACTGCTTCGGCTTCGCTGAACGCATCGGGATGCCCGTTCCACCAGTCGAGCCGGGTGACGGTCATCACGCCGACGGTGACGCTGTTCTTCAGCTCTGGTAGCTCTGGTTCGCTCGCCATCGGATCAGGTTCAGCCGGTCTTCGATGGAAGCTGAGAGGTTGTCCGCTTCGTGCGCTTGGCTGAGAGGACGTTCCCCATGATGGTGGCTGCCGCCCGGTCCCGCTCTTCGAGAGCGTGGCTGTAAATCCGAAGGGTGAGGGAAGGGTCTGAGTGACCGAGCCGACCGGCGACGGTGCGGACATCGACGCCCGCTCCAATGGGCTGGGTGGCGGTGAAGTGGCGCAAATCGTGGAGCCGGACATTTGGTGCGCCGACCTCGTTCCGGACCCGGATGAAGAAGCTCGTCACGTTGTCGGGACGGAAGGGGATGAGGGAATCGACGACAGGCGAAAAGACGAACGCATCCGGGGGAAGAGACTTCCCGCCCGCTTCCTTCGCCCATCCGAACTCAAACGTCTGGCAAACAGTATCGGAGCGGCCGATGGACCTCGGTCATGGATTCCTACCTCGGATCGACGCCCGGAACTACAAGGCCGTCGAACGCTGCCTCCCCCGAGATGGCCCGGGGGCTGTTCAACGTCGGTCTCGACCTGTCCTGGGCGATCCTCGAAGGTCTCTGTGCACTCCAGCACGGCACCTCGACGATCGAGCTGTGCCGAGACCGCGGGTCTCGTTCCTGTTCGACAGCCAGGCATAGCGTTACCACGACCCCCGGACGACCTTCGGGTTATGAGCAGCTCTAGAGAGCCCCTTCGTCGGCGGCTTGGTAGATGCTGCGCACCATGGGAGTAAAGCCGAGGCTTCTGGCGAGGGTTCCGTCGACGTGCCCGTTCCAGGGGTTCTCGAGCGGCTGAGCTGATGTGGGGTAGTCGGTGCCGACGATCCGAGCGATCTCATAGACCGAGGTGGGAGCGTCGTCCGTGAGGTTAACGATCCGCCGATCCAGGGTTCCGGTGAGAGCGAGTTGCGTGGCGGTGGCAATGTCGCGATGGTGGATCAGACTCATCGTGGCGGCGGGATGCCAACCCCATGACCCCAGGAGTCCGGGCGCTGATTGCAGATGGCCGTCGCCGTCGCCGTAGACAAAAGCGAAACGCAGGACGATCCAATTCAGGCCACTGTCGCGAAGTTCCTGCTCGGCGACGATCTTGCTGGCCGGGTAGGGCCGGGTCGGCTTGGCAGGATCGCCTTCGCGCGCTGGCCACGGCAGATCTTCGTCGTAGACGAGGTTGGTACTGGCCATGATGATTCTTGCCTTGCGGGCATGAGCCCGGACCGCCGCGATGAGGTTCTTGGTGCCATCAACGTTGGCTCGCCGAATCTGCTCCGGGTCCGGGGTCCGTAGAACGGCGGCGAGGTGGATCACAGCGGAGATCCCATCCACGGCCTCCGGCAGTGTGGACGGATCCAGGAGGTCGCCAGTGACCGACGAGACGCCTTCGGGGAGGGGCCTACCGGGTCGCACGAGAGCGCGACAGTCGTACCCCTCGTCAACGAGGCGGGGAATGAGGCGGCTGCCGACCAGTCCGGTAGCGCCGGTGATGAGGATGGTCATGATGGTGTCCCTTTCGAAAGGAGTTCCTGGAGCTTGCCGGTGGCGGTGCGGAGCACGCGGGCGGTGGTTTCCACGTCAGACGCTGCGATGCCGTCGAACGCGGTGTCCAGGATCAGGGCTATCGGGTCGGGCAACTCCCGCCACAGCGCCGCACCGGCCGGAGTGAGCCTCAATATCTTCTGTCGCTGATCGGTGCTGCTCGGCTCCTGCACGACCAGCCCTTTACGGACCAAGGCAGAGACCACACCGGTGAGAGTTGCGCGTTCGACCTGGAGCAGGCCGGCCAGGTCACGCTGCGAGGTCTCGCCCACCATTGCCAGGTGGTACAGCACGTACCACTGCGTTGGGCCGAGATCGTGGGGGCGCAGTATGGATTCCATCACCGTTCGCGACGCAAGGTGATACTTCTTCGCCCATGCCCCGGCTGACTCGTGCTGAGGGTCCGTCATTTTGTTAGCCACGATACAAGTATAGTTCGGTAGCTAACAGATGTCAAGCTGGTGATCCATTGGTGAAGTGCACAGCGTTCAACTTCACATCGATCCGCAACTTCCGGGTCGGGCTGCTCCACTACGCCGTGAAGCCCAACTGGGGGTTGCCGTCGACAGTCCTGCTGTCGAAATATGAAGAGCCCGAATCCATGGGATCGCCTGTGGGATGCTCGCCGGGTCAGCAGAAGGGCCGGTGCTCTCGCACCGGCCCTGAACTGCACTTTCGATGGTGGCGGGGGTTCAGGACCATCGCACGGCCATCGGGTGACGCGCCCGACGAAGGCGCTGGTCACGGCGTCTGCCCTATGCGGCCGCCCGGGCGGTTGCCCTGCTCAATGTTGATCCGGACGCGCTCGACCCGAGAAACTGGAACCTTGCGGCGCTGGCAGCATGAAGGTGCTGTTTGCGCGTTCGTTGTCGGCCCGCTCTACGCGGAGCGCTGGAACACGGCCTGTTCGAGCCGACGGAGGCGCTCCGCCACGCTCGACTCGCTCCCCTCGTCCTCGGCGCGGAGCCGATCGAGTGCCCAGATGCGGATCAGCGTGGAGACGGGCAGATTCGCCTTCTCGGCAGCCCGCTGCAACCGGGCATGCTCGTCAGCAGACAACCGGACCGACACCACCGTGGCTCGGCCGAGGTTGGGCCTCGTGACCGCGACATCCTCGGGCACGGTGTCTTCGATGTCGTAGTTCTCTGCCGCTGCCCCCTCTTCGGCCAGCACGTCGTCGATCTTCTTGCTCATCAGTCCTCCTCTGCGTAGAGTCGTCGATCCCGTGGGCTTGCGACCCAGGCGTTGGCGCCCCACCACTCCCCGGCTGGTTGCTCCGTCTCGTCGACGTCGGCGGCGACCAAGATGACGACGAGGATGTCGCGGGCGCTCGCCGAATAGCCGATCACCCGCACCGACTCGCCGCTCCGGCTCGCCGGATCCGGGGTGAGCCAGACCGCATGGTCCTCGTTCACCGCCTCGTCGGCCCACCCTGGGTCGACCCCATGGCGCGATCGGACGTAGTCGGCCCGCCTGCGCCAGTCCACTCGCACCACACCTACATACTACCATAATCCACTACGCACTCCAGTACGTCGGGCCGTCTCGCACCTGTCGGTGCCGAGAATGTCATCCATGGCCTGCGGCCGCCACGTTGACGCCTGGACCCGAGCGCGGCGAGCATCCAGCAATGACCCTCCCGTTCCTCTGTCTGGCGTTCTGCGGCGCCCTCCAGCTCATCCGACTCGTTGGCCGAAGCGACACCGATCTCGCCGTCGAGATCGTCATGCTGCGCCACGAGGTGACATTCCTCAGACGCCAGGTCCACCGACCGGCGCTCGAGCCGGCGTACCGGGCGGTGCTGTCGGGACTCGTACGACTGCTCCCGCGTCGTCGACTCGGGGGCTTCTTCGTCAGACCAGAAACTCTGCTGCGCTGGCCCCGGGACCTCGTCCCCAGGCGCTGGACGCATTCCCACGGCCGACCGGGTCGACCTCCCATCGCCGAGGGGACCACCGCCCTCGTGCTCCGCTTCGCGAAGGAGAACCCGAACTGGGGCTACCGCCGCATCCACAATGAGCTTGTCACCATAGGCATCGTCATCGCCCCCTCGAGCGTCTGGACCATCCTGAAGCGCCACGGCATCGATCCGTCACCGCGCAGGTCGGGACCGACCTGGACGGAGTTCCTCGCCACCGAGACCAAAGGGCTGATGGCGTGCGACTTCTTCCACGTAGACACCATTCTCCTCCGCGGGCTCTACGTCCCCTCGTGTTCATCCACCACGACACGCGTCTCGCGCGGATCGCCGGCATCACTTCGAACCCACTCGCCAGCTGAGTCACCCAGCAGGCCCGCAACATCTCGATGGAGCTCGCCGCCCAGACGAACCCCGTCAAGTTCCTCATCTGCGATCGCGACCCCAAGTTCACCGCCTCCTTCGACGCCGTCTTCGCCGCGGAGGGCACCAGAGTCATCACCACCCCCGTCCGAGCACCCCGGGCCAACGCCATCTGCGAGCGCGTCATCGGCACCATCCGGCGCGAGTGCCTCGACCGCATGCTCATCCTCGACTGCCGTCACCTCGAAGCCGTGCTCGCCGAGTGCGTCGAGCATTACAACGCGCATCGTCCCCACCGCTCCCTCAGCCAACGCCCCCCGGCTGCACCCGATGTGACGTCCCCGACCATCGGCAATGTTGACATTGCCAGGCTACGAAGAGCCGATCGGCTGGGCGGCCTCATTCACGAGTACCGGATGGCCGCCTGAACTGGGCGGACGGGGTTCTCGGCACCCACAGGTGGCCGCCAAGGTTGGGATCAATAAGGTCCTCGCCGAGGTGCGCCCCGAGGACAAGGCGCTCGAGGTCTCTCGCCTGCAAGCAGAAGGCCGCCGGGTCGGCATGGTTGGCGACGGCATCAACGACGCTCCCGCCCTCGCGCAAGCCGATGTCGGGCTCGCCATCGGGACGGGGACCGACGTGGCCATCGAGGCCGCCAATGTCACCTTGATGTCCGGGTCGCTCACCGGGGTAGCGACCGCCATCGGCATCTCGCGAGCCACGATGCGCAACATCCGCCAGAACCTCGCTCTTGCCTTCGGCTACAACACCTTGGGCATCCCCATTGCGGCGGGGCTGCTCTACCCGTTCTTCGGGATCGTCCTGTCCCCAATGATCGCAGCGGCGGCCATGGCGCTCTCGTCGCTTTCGGTCGTTTCCAACGCCAACCGGCTACGTCGGTCTCGCCTGGTCGCCGCCCGGGGCTCATCGTGAACAGTTGTGCTCCCAGTTCGTCACCGACCACCGGCACCGGCCCGGTCCCACCAGAACCTTAAGGCCAGAGAAAGGGGTCGTGAAAGTTCATGGTTGGCGTCACCTCCACATGGCCGGCCCGGCATAGCGATGTCCACCGCCGCTTACGCTCTGACTTACACCACGGCCTCGACCATCAGCAGTTTGCCAACCAGCAACGCCCGAGCTTGCCATCGCTGGCGTGTTCGATCGGGTCGTGGCTCTGTAGCGCCCATGGCGAGGCACGACCTCACCGCAGCCTCCAACTGGGTAAACCGCGACCCACCGGCGTTCCGACGAGCACCGCTCCGATTTGCCTGCGCGACATCCTCAACGGCCTCATCCACAAGTACGAGCGCGCAGCCTGAGCTTCCCGCGCCTGCCGTCGCGCGCGGCGAGGTAGCACTGCAACGAAGCCAGGTCGAGTCGCTTCGTCCACGTGGCATTGTTCACTGCCACCGACCACCGTCGCCTGCTGTTGTGGACGCTATGCGGTCATGGCCGTCCTGGCCATCCTCTCCATCCTGGCCATGCCAACAGCTTCCAGCACTGAGTGTGTGTGGACCATCATGTGCCGATCTGCGACAGAACAATCCATCTCACGTGGCCGTCACTCCTGCCCACGAGGTACCAGCCGCATGCAGATGGACGGCTTGAGATCGCATCACACAGGAGTGCCCGACGTAGAGCCACCGCAGCACCCCGAGGACTGTCACTCCCGCCGCCTGCACCGTCGAGATCTCGTTGATCAGTGCAGTGCGTACGCATGCCCTATGCGTGCACACGCAGGAGTGCTTCGGGCGACGACATCGACGTGCTGGCCGGCTCGAAGCCGCAGCTCACGAGCCACATCTCGTCGCGCACACCCTGCATACGCATACGTACGCAGCGTTGATAAGGCCCTGAGAAACTCGGGTCTTCGACACGAGCACCAGCGCGAACCCGCTGGTCACAGCGTTGTGCATTGGCAAAAGATCCCGAAAAACTAGTGGCGGGGGTAGGATTTGAACCTACGACCTTCGGGTTATGAGCCCGACGAGCTACCTAGCTGCTCCACCCCGCGTTGATAGGTTCCAGTATAGCTGGCATGGTGGCTACTTCTTGACCGTTGGTGCCTTGACCTTGGTAGAAATTTCGTTCAGGAGCGAACCGATCTGATCGATATCTTGCTGGTAGAGCGACAGGTTGCCAGACTTGAGAGCCTCTTGTGCCTTCTTGTAGAGTGATTGAGCCTTCGCGATGATACTCGATGCCTGTGATGATACGACGGTACTGGGCACGGCACTTGTTGCCTTTTGGCTACCCTCTGCGCCGTTGGGGATGACCCCGAAGATCTGTTGAAGGTCGCCGGCAACGGTAGGACTGATGGCAATGTTGGTCCCGTAAGCCATCACGATTTCCTTGATCTCAGGAATCGGGTTGGAGCTGCTCGAGACGTATAGCGGCGTTACCCAAAGGAGATTCTGGTCAAGCGGTATCGCTGACGTGGATCCAAAATCGACGTTGGAGCCGTGCTGATCGAGCAGTGTGAGTTCCTGAGAGACCGCCGTCTGCGAGGTCATTCTCGAGGTGACCTGGTTCGGCCCATCGATCTGCTGACCGTTGGGTGTAATCAAGGTGGTGAGTTGGTATGGATTGCTCGGTGTCGACTGTCCAACAAGGAATCCCGTGAGGTTCTGGGTCGAGCCGGACGGCGAGTACGGCACATACGCCTCCACCGAGCTCAAGCTCGGATCATTGGTTCCCGGCAGTTGAACCATTTCGTAGACTGGCAACATTGGCGAGTTGCTGGGGCTTGAGAGCGAGGCGAAGCCGCCACTTGTCCCTGTGGGAATTTGTCCAATGGCCGGGCTTGCCGACACCTCCCAAGCGTTGCCTGCCGAATAGAAGTTGGAGGCACTGGTCACGTGGTAGAGACCATACATTTCAGACTGGACCGACAGGAGGTCACTTGGATAGCGTAGATGAGCTTCGATTGCGGAACTCATCGACGAAAGGGGCTGAAAGATGTGGGGGAATGCCTTCTCATAAGCCTGGATCATCGGGTCTGATGGATCCGACACATAAAAGTGCATCGCACCGGAGTAGGCATCGATGACGACCTTTACTGAGTTGCGGATGTAGTTGTAGTTGCCACCGGCTAACTGGCTCCCAGATGGTACCGCGCTGGTGTTCGCCGCCTGGGCATACGGGTAGTTGGTACTGGTGGTGTAGCCGTTGAGGACCCAGTAGACGCGCCCGTTGGCGATCACAGGATACGGGTGGGATCCGTACTTAAGGAATGGCATCGCCATCTCGGCGCGCTGAACGATACCGCGCTCGAACATAAGGCGCGATTGTGGTGTGATGAGCGAAGAGTCGAGGATGTTGATGTCGCCAAAACGGAGGGCAAAAGCCGCACGCTTCACGATCGACGACAGCTGCACACCCCCAGTCGAGCGATAGTGAGTCTCGACCGAGGCTCCTGAGCGCAACTGATAGTCGATTTCTGGTTGCTTGGTGTTGGCAATGACATAGTTGCTCATGTCTTCGCCGTAGTAGACCTGTGGCTGTGTAAGGGTTGGTACACCACCCTTGGAGGTCGGCGGCAGGTTGCCGATGTCGAAGACAGGGTTGCCGCTGTTGGCGATGGTGTTGGCCTCAGCAAGCGCGGCACCGTACCCGTGGGTGAACTGTAGGTGCTCGTTCACCCATGACTGTGCCGGGAGGTTGTTTGAGTTGATTTGGCGCACGCCCACAACGACCGGGGTTGTGACTCCGTGCACCTTGTAGGTTTCGATGGCCAGGGAATTGAACTGGTAGTAGGAGCGGATATCTTGGAGCTTGTCGAAGGTCTGTAGCGGTTGTTCGGCTCCCCAGAGAATGATGGATTGCAAGGCTTTATCATTGGTGAGAGCGACCGATGAGGAGGTGTCACTGGCCGCGTTGTAGGGTGCCGAGGCAATCGAGTTCAGTCCCATGGCGTATCGAGTGGCAATGATGTTGCGCTCGATGTAGGGAGCCTCTTTCTGCTCTTGGGCAGGGGCGACGACGAATTTCTCGATGAGTGCCGGATAGATGGCGCCAAGAACGATCGAGATAAAGGCCCATAATCCGAGGGCGAGCACCGGAAGCACCCAACCTTGACGGTAGATATTGAAGACAAACAACGCGCAGGCGACGACCGAGATGAAGATAAGCAGGTTGATGGCGGGGAGTTGTGCGTGGACATCGGTGTAGCTGGCGCCTTCGACGTAGCCTCGGGTGGACATGTCAAGTTGATAGCGTTGGAAGTAGTAGCCCACCGCCTTGATGAGCGCCATAATGGCGAGGAGTACTGACATATGGGCCTTGAGGTGTGGTGTTGCCCGTGTGCCTCGTCCCTGGAGCCGCAGAGAACCGTTCAAGTAAGCGACGGCCACGGTGAGGATAAAGACCACCGCCACCGCAAGGAAACTCCAGGAGATTAAGAACTGAATGAAGGGCAGCCGAAAAACGAAGAACCCAGCATTCATATGGAATTGAGGGTCCCTGGAAGGGAAGGCCACATAATTGGTAAACAGGAGCCAGTTCTTCCATTGGCTCGGAGCTTGTGATGCGACGATCAGCGTTGCAACGATGGTGATGATGATCTTGGCAATCATCGGGTGTCGGTCGTTAGTCGCTCGATAGCGTTGGATCAGGTCGTCGTCTTGTTGCGTAATCGCCGGCAGCCGTCGATTGACCAGTGTGAGAGAGACGTAACAGCCAATCGCAAAGATCGCCGCGAAGACGATCCAAAGCTCTACCTTGGCGAGGAGGACGCCGCGCCAAATCTCGTCGAGGTGGTAATTAGAAAACCACAGGAAGTCGGTGTAAAAAACTGCCACGCCCTTCAACGAGAAGAGAAGGATGATGAGGACAACGACGACCCCAATGAGAACAAGCTGTGCCTTGGAGGGCCCGCGCCGGCTACGGGCGATATCTTGTGGAACGCGCATCCATTACACCCTAGGCGAAGACAGGAACGATAACGCAGGTGCAACCTGGGTGTGCTGGCGGATTCTCATGTCCAGTAGGGAACGCTTCAGCTATGGGATTGATTCCTGCGAGCATGTTATCCTCGCAGTCTGCGCAAGGTTGGGACGACGACGAGGTAATCCACAGATATCCAGTTGCCCCAGGTACAAGGCGTGCTCCGCGCGAGAAGGCCCGATAGGCGACATCGTTGATCAACTCGTCGAGTTGGCGTCGCGCCTCCCGGTAGATGCCGTTGGTCAGTGCCACAAGGTCAGCCTCGTCCCCATCAGCGTTGTTATCGATTGTCGTGAAAGCCCGAGCAAGTGTCGCCTGGCCGAGCGCGTCGGTAAGCTCGAGAGCCGTCTCTTCTACGATGTTGTCAAAACGATCCCCGGCGGGATCGAAACTGCGATCGCCAAGAGCGGCAGCAAAGTCTGAGCCAGCATGCACAACCCGGGCGACGAGCAGCCGGACATCGTTGATGCGACCTTCACTGTCGTTCATCAGCTGTTCAACAATCGCCAGAGCGCCCGAGCGACCATTCGACCGAATGGTCGCGAGAATACGGTTGAGGTCATCTTGGGTGATTCGCTTCACACGTCTCGAGAGATCGACCGTTCGGGGGTCGAAAAGTTCATGAAGCGCGCCTTGAATCTTGTGTGCCAATTGATCATGGTCATCGGGGTCAGACCCATCATCGGATGTCGATGGCGCCACGTCCGCTTGACTCGAGGTCCCGCGCTCGTCAGCCATGACTTCTGGATTCCCATTGTCGTCGACGATCACCGCCGTGAGGTCAGCGACAACGACAGGTCCAGCGTCAGCTTCGTCCACTACCCCCTCGTCGCGAAGCTCACCAAAGAGCGCCTCTAGGCGTTGCAGCCGAGATTTGGAGTCTTCCTGTGCGGTCGGCGGCCGAGGTTGCCGGTAACGTTCAACAACCACGATCTCTGCCTCGTCTTCAAAGTCCTCGCCAAAACTGTGGTCGTTAGCTGGTTGCTCGGCTTCACGCGCAGCCCCTAGGGTGGGATCAACTTGGTCGGCTGGCCCGCTCTCGTGGGTTCCGAGACTGGTCGTGGCGACCTCAGATATCGCCGTCTCGTGATCAGCATCTTCGGTTTGCAACGATTGCTCGTCAGTTGTAGCACTAGGAGCTTGGGCCATCGACGACGGCCCGGCCCCCGGTGATATGCTCGGGACTTCGCGTTCGCTCTTCGATGATAGCGCATCGTTCGATTCGACGACCGAATCTTCGTCTTCGTCTTCGTCCTCAAGCTCGAGCGCGGCAGTCTGTTGGGTGGCCAGCTCAATGAGGCGAGCTACATCAGCAAACGCCAACTCCTGAGGCTGATGATCGTTGAAGTTGGTATCGACTTCGGCGTCCAATTCGCTTGCGGAACCATCGTCACCCCCGGAACCATCGTCACCCCCGGAACCATGGTCACCCCCGGTGTGCTCGAGCAATGCGTCATCGTCGTGATCGAGGGGGGACCGCGACGCGAGATCCTCGTGATCTTCGATTGTCAAAGGCCCGTGGAGCTCTTGGTCGTCGCCCTGAGTGGATAAAGCAGTGCTCGTGGACCCAGTGGTGGTTGCAGCCGCGTTGTTGGTCGTCTCGTCGTTGGCTGTTGCGGTCACGAGTTGTGCCTGTTGGGTCTCGTCGGCTTGGGGTCGCAACTCGTTGTGCTCGATCATGGTAATTGGTGTTCGACGATCGAGGGCACTCAGCGAGTTCTTGAGCAGATCTTGGGCGCTGCGGAGCATCCCAATCAAGTGCTGGCGTTCGAGATCGAGACCCGAGATCTCCTCACGGATCTGGGCGGCGCGGTTCTCGGCCTGTTGGGTCAGATTGGCGGCGTGCTCGCGCGCCCGAAAAACCAGGGATCGACCCTCTCGTTTTGCGGCCTCGACGGTGTTGGAGGCCGTGGAGTCAGCCATCGCCAGGATCTCTCGACCCTGTTGTCGAACCTCCTCGAGATGGGCGCGGGCAACCTGGCGACCCTCCTCGATCTCAGCTTCTGTGGCAAGTTTGGCCTGCCGCGTAATCTCCTCCGCTTCACGACGTGCGCGTTCGACGAGATCTTTGGCCGTCGATTCTGCCTTGCGGCGAAGGCCAAGTGCCGCGTCGTTCGCACTTTTAAGTACCTCTGACGCCTCCTGCCCAAGCAGTTTGCTGGCCCTCTCGGGATCGGATAGCGCGAGTCGAGTGTCCTCTCGCAGCGTGGTGTAATCGTGTCGGGTTTGAGCGAGCTCAGCCTCTAGTTGAGCGATCTTTGCAGTGGCCTGCGTGACCTGTTGTCGTAGTTCGGCGAGGAGTCGGTCGACCGCCTCTCGGTCATAGCCCTTGCGGACGATGTTGAAGCTCTCACTTGCTCCATTCGTCTCTGATCGCCACATGATCGCCTCCTATCGGACCGATTCCTTTGGAGTCCGCACCCTTGCGAGCCGCTCAATTTCCTGTACTGCCTGAGAAAGATAGGTTACCCCGATGACCGTGATGGTCCCGTGCGAGGCTTGTTGAGCCCTGTTGCGCTGCACTGATGGCACAAGTACATAGCGTAGATGGCTATCGCGCATCGCGATGACTCTTTGGTAGATCCCAAAGACTGGTGCGAGGCGCCCATCAGGAGTAACGAGCCCGATAAGACCAAGAGCCAGAGGGTGCGCGACCTTGATCTTGCCATAACTGTCGATAATTGCGATGGCCTGGGCGAGGCCTTCAGTCCCTTCGAGCGTCTTCGGTATGTGCAGTTGCAGGGCTGTGGGCAGTCGATACAGGGTTGCCGTGGTAATAACGATCCCGAGTTTGCCTTCGTCAAAGGGTGCCTTCACGACATAGCTTGTTGGTCGCGATGTGTGGAGCTGTTGACGTTGGAGCAACAAGGTGACCGTTGGGCTGTGTGGCCTTGCGGTCAATGCAGCCTCGAAGTTGGCCAAACTCGAGACGGGGTAGCCATTGACCGCGGTGATGAGGTCACCGAGATGAACTTTATTCCGTACTGGTGAGGCAGGTAAAATGTCGCGAACGAGCAGTCCATGCGTCGCTTGGATCGGTATACCGAGATATCGATAGGCGGCGACACTGGCCGCAAGGATCGATTGGAGATTTGTCGACGCCAGAGAAGCAGGTTGTCGAGCTTCGTTGTGGATTGGGTTGATAAATGTCACGTTCGAGTTGAGGTGTTCAATGAGCAGCTGCAGTGGGGTGAGGGCGGTTACGGAAAGCTGAGCATCGAAGAGTTCGAGGTGCCGAGGGCGGCGATGGTCAACTCGGACAACATCGGCGAGGTTGACCAAGCTTCCAGGTCCGACGGACACTTCGGACACATGGCCAAAGCCAAGCCAGAGAAGCGCGACGGTTGCGAGAACGGTCCCCCATAGGATCAGGGCGGTGCTAAGCACACGGCGTCGGGGGTGACTCATGTTGTCGAGTGTAGTGAGGCACCAATCGGAGATGAAGAGGTGGGCGTCAGGAGGCATTGGCCGCAGGTAAGTTTGCGGCATTGTTCGTCACTAGCGATAGTGCGTAGGCGCATCGATGGGCTAGCCTTTCCTCGTGAGGCAAAAGCGGACGGACCAATCACATGACCAACTCGTGGGCGACGTCGACGAGCACGAAAGTGCAAAGCCTTCGCCTTTGCAGGGGGTCCAGCATCATGAGGGTGTCCCCTCTTTGCCTAACGCAACTGCGTTGGTGCTCTCGATCGACGGCACGTGCCGCCTTTGTCGCTTGGGAGGTGCCGCGGCCTGTCACCTCTTGCCGACCATGACCATCCGAACTGATGAGGAGTCGGTGGTGAGTGGGTCCACTGTCGTGTTCAAACACGCCGGAGTTGAGTTCGCCGGATACGACGCGATCATCGAGATGACCCGCCTCGCAGGTGGCCTTGGGCGTTCGGCGAGTCGTCTGCTTTCAGTGGCTCCCGTTCGTCTCCTCGGTAACCGTGCTTACGGTTTAGTCGCGCGACATCGACACACGATCAGCCGTCTGCTCCCTGGTGTCGAGCTAACGCAGCTTGACACCCGAGATGGCCCGCGCAACGATAAGCCGCTGGATCTCTGAGGTTCCCTCGAAGATGGTGTAGATCTTGGAGTCGCGGTGCCAGCGTTCGACCGGATATTCGCGCACGTAGCCATAGCCTCCGAGAATCTGGATGGCCTCCTCGGTGGCTTTGACTGCGACTTCACCGGCGTAGAGCTTTGACATGGAGCCTTCCCCGTGGGAGAATGCGTGTCCTTGAGCTGCCATCCAGGCGGCACGGTGGACGAGCAGCCGGGCCGCGTCGATCTGGGTTGCCATGTCCGCAAGTTTGAAGGCAATCGCCTGATTTTCGATGATCGCACGCCCAAACTGACGTCGCTCACGGGCGTAGTCCAGCGCGTATTCGTAGGCAGCTCGCGCGATTCCAAGCGCCTGGGCACCAACGAGTGGGCGCGAGGCCTCGAAGGTCGCCATCGCTGCCTGCGATGATGATCGCTTCCCCTCTCTAACACGGGTGAGTCGCTCATCGAGGCGGTCTTTGCCGCCAAGGAGCAGGTGGCCAGGGATGGTAACATCTTCTAGAACGACCTCAGCAGTGTGGGAGGCCCGGATGCCCATCTTCTTAAACTTCTGACCCATTCTCAGGCCGGGTGTTCCTGGAGGGATGATGAAGCTGGCCTGTCCACGTGATCCCAGGTCGGGGTCAACGCTCGCCACGATAACGTGGATATCGGCAATCCCTCCATTGGTGATCCACGTTTTGGTGCCGTTGAGCGTCCAGGTGTCGGACGCCTCGTCATAGACGGCACGGGTTCGCAGTGATGAGACATCGCTCCCGGCGTCAGGTTCAGTGACACCAAACGCGGCGAGTTTGGGGTCGTCTGCGCTGCCGAAGCATTGCGGAATCCACTCACTTGCTTGTTCGGGTGTTCCGTTTGCAAGAATGCCCGCAACGGCCAGCGTTGAGCCAAAGATGGCGAGCGTGATGCCGGCATCGCCCCACGCGAGTTCCTCCATCACGATCGGCATCGTGAGACCGGTTTTGTCCGCATACGCATTGACAAGGAAGTCGTATGAGTAGAGCCCGATCTTGGCGGCCTCCTGGATGATCGGCCACGGCGTCTCCTCGCGCTCATCCCATTCGTGGGCGGCGGGACGGATGGTCTTATCTGCAAAGTCGTGTGCCCATCGCTGAAGTTCGAGCTGATCGTCATTGAGTGAAAGCGAAAACTGGTCCATTGCTCCTCCTAACCTCCATCATTATATTACCGAGTGGTAACATGTGCATCACGGCGAGGAGGATTCTTGTCTTCGTGTGCAAGACTCATCGCTTGATAGCTGATCTCCATTGCATTGGCCGGTCTCGACGTTGGTTGTTTTTGGGCCGCACCGATCGCGTTGGCGCTCCTAAGACTCTGGCGTCAGGCTGCGGTCCCTACGCAACTGTGTACCATCCTTCGTGTCGAGGATAACAAAGCCAGCGGTCTCGATGAACGCGCGTAGCGCATCGGCCTTGGCGTAGTCACGGTCACGTTTTGCCTGCTCACGTTCCTTAACCGCGGCGGTGACCTCTGCAGGAATGGCCGAGGTGTTTGCTGATGGCGCAAGGCCGATCCACGACAACATCGCACGCACGGTGGCAACTTTGTCGAGGGCAGTATCGAGGCGTTGCCGGTCGAAGTCGACGTTACCTTCACGAACTTGGTCGAAGAGCAGCGCGAAAGCAGAGGGGGTATCGAGGTCGTGGTCGAGGTCGTCGATGAAGGTGGCGAGGACGTGCTCGTCGACTTTCCCATCCTCTCCTCGATCAAGAAAGTTGTCGATACGGCGTAATGATGCCGATGCATCATCGAGAGTTGTCAGGGAGAGTTCAAGCGGTGACCGGTAATAGGCACGAAGGTAGGCGAACCGGACGGTGCGGCCTCCGAATTGCGTGATAGCGTCGGTGAGGTCCAGGGTGTTACCGATCGACTTCGACATCTTCTCGCCATTCATCTCAACGAAGCCTACGTGCGCCCAATGTTGCGCGAATGGGGCGTGGAGCACCTGGGCCTGGGCGAGTTCGTTCTCGTGGTGTGGGAAGATCAGATCCATGCCTCCGCCGTGCAAGTCGAAGGTACGACCAAGCAGCGCGATTGACATCGTGACACATTCGGTATGCCATCCGGGACGACCATAGCCGAAGGGGGAGTCAAAGCCAGGTTCGCTGTCGTCTACGCGTTTCCAGAGGGCAAAGTCGAGGGGTGACTCCTTGAGAGGATTAATCTCAACACGATTGCCCGGCTGGAGCTGGTCGAAGTCCTGTTTCGTGAGGAGTCCATAATGGGGCACGCTCGCGATGCGAAGGTAGACACCGTCGTCGATCGTGTAGGCCGCACCGAGATTGAGCATCTCCCCAATGTTGTCGATCATACCCTGGATCCAGTCGGTCGCATGGGGGGCGGTGTCGGGACGTTCAACGCCGAGGCGATCCATCGTCTCGAACCAAATCGTCTCGTACTGTTGTGCGATCGCCTGGTAGCTTGTCTCCTCAGCTTCGGCTCGGGCAACGATTTTGTCGTCGACATCAGTGATGTTCATCACGAGATTGACGGCGAGCCCTTTGTTGCGAAGATGGCGTCGAAGGAGATCATAGGTCGCCATGATCCGGCCATGCCCTAAGTGAGGACGATCCTGCACGGTTGGCCCACATACGTAGAGTGAGAAGGCCTCCTGACCCGGGTTGATAAGCTGGGTGAGGGATCCGGTCATGGTGTCAAAGAGTGTGGTCATCGCTCTTTCAGTATACGACCCGCACGTCACGGTGGTAGTGAAGTCACGGCGTGGAGCCGCGAGAGGAGATGGTAGCTGTGATCAACGTTCCTGACAAGGTGACCCTTGACGGGCTTGAGAAGAAGTGGTCCGCCACATGGGAGGAGCGAGGGGTCTATCGTTTCGACGATAGCGTGCCGGCGGAGGCCATCTACTCGATCGATACTCCTCCGCCAACGGTGAGTGGATCGCTCCATATCGGTCACGTCTTCTCTTACGCGCATGCGGATATCATCGCACGATATCAGCGGATGCAGGGTCGTGAAGTGTTTTATCCTGTGGGATGGGACGACAACGGCGTGCCAACAGAGCGACGTGTGCAGAACTATTTTTCGGTCAGGTGCGACCCCTCACTCGAGTACGAACCCGGCTTCGTTCCCGATGCTAGCGCGAAGGAGCTCCGTCCAATCTCTCGGCCTAACTTTATCGAACTCTGCGAACAGCTAACCCAACTCGATGAGCAGGTCTACGAGATGTTGTGGCGACACATCGGCCTTTCGGTCGACTGGTCGCTGACCTATACGACCGTGGGGGAGCAGTCCCGAAAAGTCTCCCAAGCCGCGTTCTTGGCCTTGTTCGAGCGGGGTGAAATCTACCAGAGCTCCTCACCGACCCTTTGGGATGTCGACTTCCAGACAGCTGTCGCCCAGGCCGAACTAGAAGACCGCCCGGTTGCCGGGAAGTATCATCGCATTCGATTCCAGCTGGCCGACGGTGGCGAAGTCGAGATCGAAACCTCTCGGCCAGAGCTGATCCCAGCCTGCGTTGGCCTTGTCGTGCATCCTGATGACGTGCGGTATCGTTCACTCGTTGGCAAGCAGGCGATCACACCGCTGTTTCGCACCCCGGTGACGGTCATCGCCCATCCGTTGGCCGAGCCGGAGAAGGGGACTGGGGCCGCGATGGTCTGCACCTTTGGCGACCTTACCGACGTGACGTGGTGGCGAGAGGCCGAATTGCCACTTCGGGTCATTGTTGGACGAGATGGACGGTTGAGCGAGGCCGTGGAATTTGGGACCGAGGCGTTTCCCTCGCTCGATCCTGATGAAGCGAATGCGCACTATGCCCAGCTGGTTCGTCGCAAAAGTCCGGCTGCCAGGGAGCGTATCACCGAGCTTTTGCAAGTATCTGGTGACCTCTTGGCGCCACCGGTCAATGTCACCCACCCAGTGAAGTTCTATGAGAAGGGTGATCACCCACTAGAGGTCGTCGCTTCGCGCCAGTGGTTTCTCAAACTGATGGCACATCGCGAGGCTCTGATTGAGCGGGGACGAGAACTCGTATGGCTTCCACCGCATATGCGAGTTCGCTATGAGAATTGGGTAATGGGCTTAAACGCCGATTGGAACCTGTCGCGACAGCGGTTCTTCGGGATCCCGATCCCCGTCTGGTATCCGATTGACGCCGATGGGGAGGTCGATCACGACCATCCGATGGTACCAACAATGGATGATCTGCCGGTCGATCCACTCAGTCAGGCTCCGCGTGGCTATACGGAGGAGCAACGGGATCAGCCAGGTGGTTTTGCCGCCGACCCGGATGTGATGGACACCTGGGCAACATCGAGCTTGAGTCCCCAGCTTGCCGGCGGGTGGCTTTCAAATCCTGACCGATACGCCAAGGTGTTTCCGATGGACCTCAGACCTCAGGGTCAGGAGATTATTCGCACATGGTTGTTCTACACCGTCGTGCGTAGCGAGCTGGGATTTGGAGCCCTTCCATTCAAGCAGGCCTTGATTTCTGGCTTCGTCTTGGACCCCGATCGTAAGAAGATGTCGAAATCAAAGGGTAATGTCGTGACCCCAATGCCACTGGTGGAGCGCTTTGGTGCCGATGCCTTACGGTACTGGGCTGCCGGCGGTAGGCCTGGGGTGGACACGGCTGCCGACGAGGGGCAGATGAAGATCGGCCGACGACTGGCGATCAAGATCGCCAACGCTACCAAGTTTGTGCTTGGGACACTCGCTCGGGCCGAGCACCGCGGTGATCCAGTGGATCCCCACCCACTCGATGTCGCGTTCCTGGTTGTGGTGGACGAAGCCTTGCGCGATGCGACTGCCAAGCTCGATCGTAACGACTACACCGGAGCGTTGGAGGTGATCGAGCGTGTCTTTTGGGAGTTTTGTGATGACTACCTTGAACTCGTCAAGGTCCGCGCCTATGGTGATTCGACCCAGAATCATCTCTCTCTGGTGACAGAATCCACGGCCGGGAGGGCGTCGGCATTAGCCACCCTGCGGTTGGCCAATGAGCTGCTGTTGCGTTCGCTGGCTCCCTATCAACCGTTCGTGACCGAGGAGGCTTGGTCTTGGTTTCATGACGATTCGATCCATCGAAATGCCTGGCCGCAACCGGGTGAGGGACTGCGTCGACTGGGTCTTGTGCCCTCGGCGGATGGCACTTGGCAGGCATCGGCTGACGTCTTTCGCACAGCCCAAGCGGTGTTAGCTGAGATTCGGCGCGTCAAAAGCGAGCACAAGGTCTCGCCGAAGACTCCGGTCGCCTCGCTCGGGATCCGGGCGAATGCTGCGAGGCTTGAGGCGATTGGTGATGCGCTCTCCGATCTGGCTGCGGCTGGCGTGGTGCGACGTATCGAGTTGCAAGAGACTGAGAACGAGGCGTTGAGCACCGAGGTGATGATCGGTCTCCCAGAGTAGGGCGACCAGAGACCTTTGGGTGAGGAGATGCAGGTGACCGAGCATCGAATCAGATGACGGAACATGGGTGATTTGACGGCATTGTTGTCGCCGTGACCATTTGGATGCATTGACCTTTGGATGCATTGACCTTTGGATGCATTGACCTTTGGATGCATTGACAGGGTCTTGGCTTACCAGCCGACGCGACCGAGAGGCGTCAATGCGGCCACGGAACACGCACCTGGCATCTTAGGCCAAGATGCATCCAGGGCCGGGTGGTTCTGCGCGGCACTCATCAAGGAGGAACCCTGTACTGGGCAAGACGCCACAGTCGGGGCAAACGCGGTCGAGCCAGCACGCCTGATCGCCACCGTCTTCGAGCGCAGTTAGATCTTGATGAGAAGCCAATGTTGGTTTGGTGGGCCCAGTATCAACCGGTGCACGTCCATGGGCTGCAGGATCGGTCAGTCGGTCCATGGCTCTTGCCACCCTAGGTGGCCTCGCACGAGCGCGTCCGCCTCGACGGGCCCCCAGGTGCCACGCTGATAGGTCGCAGGCTTGGAGGCGCTATGCACGATGGGATCGAGGACACGCCAGGTCTCCTCGACGACGTCTTCGCGTGTGAAGAGCGCGTGGTTGCCTTCCAGCGCGTGGCCAAAGAGCAGCTGATACGGCTCCGGGGCACGGCCTAACTCCTTTGCAAAAGGTAGGTCAAGGTGAACCTGATCAACCCCAGTGTTGTCGGCACCCTTGGAAAACAGGCTCATTCGTAGGCCAGGTTCGGGGTCGATGCGCAGGATCACCTGATTCGGTGCCACATGCGCTGGCAGATCCAACGACGTGAGTTTGGGTGGATGGCGGAAGATCAGCCGGACCTCGGTCGCGGTGGCCGCAAGCGCCTTGCCAGCACGGAGAAAGATCGGCACCCCCTCCCATCGCCAGCTATTGACGGCGAGTCGGAGCGCGATATAGGTCTCGGTTGTCGATCCCGATCGAACACCAGGGACGGTTTGATAGCCCTCGTATTGGCCACGGATCACCTGTGATGGATCGACGGTCGCCATCGCCTTGAAGACGTCCGCCTTTCGGTCCCAGAGCGCTTGGTCGCCGCGCTCGCTTGGGGCCTCCATGAGCACAAGTGCTAACACTTGCAGCAGGTGATTTTGGACGACATCGCGGAGGGCGCCGACCGGATCGTAGAACGCCCCGCGGTCCTCGACGCCGAAGTCCTCAGTCATATTGACGTGAATCGCTGAGATGTGATCCCGATTCCAAAGTGGCTCAAGGATGGCGTTGGCGAAGCGAAGGTAGAACAGATCAAGTACCGGCTGCTTGCCGAGGAAGTGGTCAATTCGCAAAATTTGGGATTCATCAACGACGGCGTGGAGCTGATCGTTGAGTTCCTTCGCTGAGGCGAGATCGTGGCCGAAGGGCTTCTCGATGAGGAAGAAGGCGTTCTCAGCAAGGCCATTCTTTGCGACTGCTTGGACCACTGGGGCAAAGAGCATGGGTGGGATCTCAAGGTAGTAGAGTTTGCGCTTTGCAGCCCCCATCATCTTGGCAAGCTGGTCATAGGTATCGTCAGCGGTGAAGTTGCCGCGCAAGTAGGACAGGCGCGCCGCGAGACGATCGACGACTGCTTGGTCTGGATCGTCGATTGTGTTGGTGATCGAGGTCCGCATATGTTCAACCAGCGACTGCGTCGTCCAGTCATCCATCGCGACTCCGATGATGGGGCATTTGAGCTTGTGGCTCTCCTCCAAACGGTAGAGGGACGGAAATGTCATCTTTTTCGCCAGGTCACCGCTGATGCCAAAGATGACGAAGACATCGACCGTTTGCGCCGTCGCAGATGCCGTCCTGGCGCGTCCTGTTGTGGTCTTTCGTGTGCTGTGTGCGGTGCTGGTCTCTGGTGTTGTCATAACAGTTGAACTCCCCATCGTGTCTCGAGTGTCTGACCTGGTTGTAGGACGAGTAGATCTTGGCCGCTCTGGAAAGCGTTCGGTGGAGCCGTCATTGGCTCGACGGCAATGGCCCTGCGCCGGCGGTGGCTCGCGAGCGTATCCCCGGTAAAGAGTTGCAAATACCGGTAACTGTCATCGGCCCAGAGCTCGACGGTGCGTCCATCGGCACCAGTCAGCCGTGCCCAACTCTGGTTGGTGGTGGATGATGGGCGGGCGGCAAATGTCGTGTCGAGTATTTGCGCCCCGATCGGTTGTGGAGTACCGAGCGAGGTGCTGGCGAGGGTAGGTGGTGTCGCGTCGTCGAAGACGAGCGCGGAGGCGGAAAAAAGAGCGCTATCGATCTTCTCACCGAGTGCTGGAGATAAATACGGATGATGGCCGACGGCGACTGGGCATGGGTCGTTGCCTTGATTGATCATCTCGGTGATCACGGTGAGACCGAGCTCGGAGAGTTCATGGTGGAGGCAAACTCCCAGTGTGAAGGGGTATCCAGGCGTAGGGTGCAGCGTGGTCGCCAAGGTGACCGCACGTTGGGTGAGTGCCACGACGTCGAACGGTTCCCAACGTAGTAACCCATGGATCGCGTTGTTGGCTTCCGGCTCGGTCAGGGGCAGTTGGTAGCGTTGACCCATAAACGTGTAGTGGCCTCCCAACACTCGATTGGGCCAGGGTATCAGGTGGGCACCGTCACAGATGACATCCTCCTCATAGGATGCGAGCAGCGGGCGACCGTTGCGTTCCAACCGGCGGATGCCCGCGCCAACCTCGACGATCACGGCACAATAGCCGGCGGCGCTGATGTGAAACTGCTTGCCCGAAGGGGGGCATGTCAGGGGTTGTTGCATCTGTGACAGAGGCTAGCACGCACCGCGCGCACGAGCCACTTGACTCACTCAGTCGATGTGATTGGCGTCGACGGATGGCGTCAACAATCCAATCGCAAACGAGTGATTTATTGACGATCTCGTCGGCTCCGATCATTGATGTACTCTTGCACGAGGGTCGTTCCAAGGCCACTGCCCGAGGAGTAGAAGGCCTCTCCATGGTTGATGGCGAGAACGTCGTTGACAAAACCCCGGAGGCCACTGTCGGCATTGAGGACAAAGAGGTTGATGGTAATCTTTTCCCGGGTGCAGCGGAGCACCTCGGCTAATGTGCGTTGCACGGTCTCGTACGAGGGCGGATACGAGAAAAAGACCTCATGGCTTGTCGGGTCAACGTGGGCAGTTGGCTCGCCGTCGGTGACGAGAAGGATCTGACGATGGCCTGGCTGATGCCGTAACATAGTACGCGCCAACAGTAGGGCGTGTTCGATGTTCGTGCCATAGACGTAGTCCCACTGCGCGCTCGGAAGTGCAGCGAGGTTGACCTCTCTGGCGACTTCGGAGAAGACGACGTAGCCAAGATAGTCGCGAGGGTACCTTGCGTGAATCAGGCTGGAGAGGGCAAGAGCAACCTGTTTAGCCGGGAGAAATGTATCGTTGAGGGGCATGGAAAGTGAGAGATCGAGCGCAAGTACCGTTGCGGCGCGAGCCCGTTCTTCGGTCAGCTCGATGGCGAAGTCGTCGGGAACGAGCCGAAGAGGAGTTCCCTGACCCTGACGCATGAGGGCGTTGTTCAGCGTCTCTCGCAGGGCGAGTCTGAACGGATCGCCAAACCCATAGGCTTTCGACTCACCGCTGAGATCGGTGCCGAGGTTGCCGATACGGGGTGACTCATGATTGCCAAGGAGGCGTGCACTGCCCGCTGGGAACAGGCGATGGAGTACTATCTCGCCAAGTTTGGCGATGGCGCCGTTGGTGAGCTCAAGTTTGGGGCCATCACGGTTGATGAGTCCAGCGTTGCTCAGTTGGTCGCTCAACTGCTTGAGTCGATCGATGGCAGCAGAGGCATCGGGGCCGAGGAGCTCGTCGACTTGGCTGCGGTCGAGTTCTCGGAGTCGCTCTGGACTCGCAGCCTGTTTCAATGCCCCTTCGAGCTCGTCGAGATGACCCAGTGTCTGCATCACATCTTCAAGATCACCCAGTTCGATCGGCACTTCGCCGTGGAACCCGTAGCCAGGGGTCTCAAAGGAGCCAGATGAGGCCAATGCGTTGCCAAGCCGTGACATGGCGTCCCCGAGTTCTGGAGACTCGGCCAGCGCTGACATCAGGTCCATCAACTCATTGCGTGCCGCCTCGTCCATCGAGCCAAGAAGCGACTGCATGAGTTTGGCCGACTGGGCAATCCGGGCCATAAAGCTCTCAAAATCCTCATCGTCGCCGGCGACGCCTGGGTAACGTTCCTTGAACGCGTCGAAGTCGTCCTCGACATCGTCGCCCGCGTTGAAGCGCTCGATGAGTGCGGCCAGATCGTTCATCATTTGGGCGGTGGCTTTGGGGTCGGCCGAGGCAAGGGAATTGCGCAGCTGGTTGATCTGATCTCTCAACATTGATGACCGGAGCGAAGCCAGTAGGTCGTCAAAGCGTTCCTTGGCATTCGTATCGAGGAACTCATAGGTCCCAAGCTCGCGAATTTTCTCGCCGAGTCCGGCCGGCAAAGCATCAAGCTCCATGTTGGCGAGGAGGTGATCCTCGTCGCCAGTCGACTCGTACGCGTTGGAACGCGTTTGACGCTCGCGGTCAACGATAGCCTCTAGCTCCTTGTTGAGCTGGGCAACGAGTCCGTTGGGATCGTAGTGAGACAGGAGTTCGTCACGGCGCCGTCGCAGCCGTTCAAGCAGCTCCGCGAGCCCAGGTGTGTCGCCAAAGCCGCGTGAGAGCAGCTCGCGTAGTGCCTCACTGACGTTGCCATGATAGGACAACGAATCGGTCATGGCGTCGAGAATGGCTGCCGACTCGTCCCCTTCATCGAGCGAAGGGTCGTAATCGAGGTAACGAAATCGTCTAGCCACGACCCGGTCCAAAGGTGACACGATTGGCAATGGTGTGGCGTGAGAGGCGTCGAGTTGCAACGAGGCCCTCGAGCGCTAGGTCGACGAAGCAGGCAAGCTCATCCTGTTTGAATCGCGTCCCGATAAAAGCTGCGAGTTCGGGATAGCTTGTCAGCAGCGACTGATAGGCGGAATCTGGCTCATCAGCGTTCATCTCGAGTGGTGACTGGCTGATCTCGGCGACGGTGGCCGTCGCGTCTTGGTTGCCGTAGATGTGGGTAAACACCGATGCAATGGCCTGACGCCCCAGCGCGGAGGCGACTTTGAAGCTCTCACGGGGATCCAACGACTCAACCTCGATCTTCCCCACGAAGGCAGGCAGCGCCGCCTCGATATCGGTCACGCGTACGACCGCCTTGGGCTCATCATTGCGGACTGATCGAACGAGCGCTGCTGCCGCGACGGCCTCGAGGGCCGCAATCGAGGCCCGCACTGACACGCCAGAGTGTTGTGAGATGCTGGTGTTGCTCCGGGCCTGCTGCGCCATGGTGGCGATGATCTGGGGAATTGGGTCAGGAATGGTGATATCAAGACCGCCAAGCTGTGCTTCAACCATCATGATGTCGATCTCGTCTTCGATCGTCGTGGGGTAGTGAGTTGTAATTTGGGTTCCAAAACGATCCTTGAGCGGTGTGATCAGGCGACCTCGGCTGGTGTAGTCCTCGGGGTTTGCCGAAGCGAGGAAGAAAATGTCAAGCGGCAGGGCGATCTTGTAGCCGCGGATTTGGATATCACGTTCCTCGAGTGCGTTGAGCAGACCAACCTGGATGCGTTCTGGGAGGTCAGGGAGTTCGTTGATGGCGAAGATCCCGCGATTGGTGCGTGGCACGAGACCGAAGTGAATGGTGTCGGCGTCCGCGAGATAGCGGCCTTCGGCTACCTTGATGGGGTCGACTTCACCGATGAGGTCGGCGATGGTCGTATCAGGGGTAGCGAGCTTCTCGCTGAAACGAGCGTCGCGTGACAACCAAGCCACTCGGGTCTTGGGTCCATCGTGGTCGAGGAGTTCGATGGTGCTCGGTAAAATCGGCCGCAATGGGTCCTCATTGAGGGGTGACCCTTCAACGACCGGGATCCATTCATCGAGCAGATGGCTGATCGACCTGATCATCCGCGTCTTGCCCTGCCCGCGCTCGCCAAGGAAGATGATGTCGTGTCCGATGACGAGTGCTCGCTCAAGATCGGGGAGCACGGTGTCGTCGTATCCGATCATTCCATCGATGATCGGAGTGTTCGAACGCAGCCGGGCATAGACGTTGGCGCGGATCTCCTCTCGAATTGTTCGGGGTTGATAGCCAGAATCGAGCAGGTCACCGAGGTTTGTGGGAAAGTCCATGAGTAAAATGCTAGGGGTAATTCGGGAGAAATTTCATGAAGCACCCAAATTCATGCAAAACTGTATGGTGTGAACATCCACTACCACAGTTATGACGCAGTCATCGTAGGCGCTGGCGGCGCTGGCCTTCGGGCCGCCCTTGAGACCGCCGGCAAGGTGCGCACCGCGGTGATCACCAAGCTCTATCCCACCCGCTCGCATACGGGTGCAGCACAGGGAGGCATGTGCGCTGCTCTCTCGAACGTCGAAGAAGACTATTGGGAATGGCACGCCTTTGACACCGTCAAGGGCTCTGACTACCTGGGCGACCAGGATGCCATCGACATCATGTGCAAAGAAGCCATCGACGCCGTGATCGATCTGGAGCACTTTGGACTTCCGTTCTCACGGACCCCTGAAGGCAAGATTGACCAGCGGCGCTTTGGCGGACACACGCGTAATCACGGAGAAGCGCCAGTGCGCCGTGCCTGTTACGCGGCTGACCGGACGGGCCACATGATCTTACAGACGCTCTACCAGCAGTGTGTCGCTGCCGATGTGAACTTTTTCAACGAGTTCCAGGTGTTCGACGTGCTCTTCGATGGTGAAGGCGCGAATCGACGTGCCGCCGGGGTGGTCGCCTATGAGTTGGCCACTGGAGACCTGCATGTCTTCATCTCTAAGGGGGTCTTGTTTGCTACCGGTGGCTACGGGAGGATCTTCCAGATCACATCCAACGCCCATACGCTGACCGGTGATGGGCCTGGCGTGCTCTTCCATCGAGGCATTCCACTCGAGGACATGGAGTTCTATCAGTTCCATCCGACTGGCATCTACGGGATCGGTATTCTCCTGACCGAAGGTGCTCGCGGTGAGGGAGGAATCCTGCGTAACGGACTTGGTGAACGCTTTATGGAGCGCGTGGCTCCGACCGTGAAGGATCTTGCCCCTCGTGACATGGTGGCGCGGGCGATCCATGCTGAGATAAAGGAGGGCCGCGGTGCTGGCCCAGACAAGGACTATGTGTACCTCGACCTCACGCATCTCCCACCCGAGCAGATCGACGCTAAGCTGCCCGATATCAGCGGCTTCGTGCGGACCTATCTCGGCCTTGAGCCAAAGACAGACCCAATCCCGATTCAGCCGACCGCCCACTACGCGATGGGTGGTATCCCGACGAACGTCCATGGTGAGGTCGTGATCGATGCGAACAACACCGTGCTCCCTGGATTGTATGCCGCAGGGGAGTGCGCCTGTGTCTCCGTGCACGGGGCCAATCGGTTGGGAACGAACTCTCTGCTCGACATCAACGTATTTGGGCGACGAGGCGGGCGCGCGATGGTCGAGTATGTGCAGGGAGTCGATCATCCCGACCTTCCCCGATCGGTCGTTGACCCGACACGAGAGCGCATCGACGCCATGATGAACTCGACCGGTAGCGAGAAGGTCGGCGCCATTCGGAGCGAGCTCCAGGTCGCGATGATGCGTGATGCGTCCGTGGTGCGTACCGGTGAGTCGCTGCAAGAGGCGCTCAGGGTGATTCATGAATTGAGGGAGCGGTACCAGAAGGTCACCATCGACGACAAGGGTTCGGTTTTTAATTACGACTTGACTGAGGCGTTGGAGCTCGGGAGCCTTTTGGACATCGCTGAGGTCCTTGTCCTCGGGGCTGATGCCCGACAAGAGAGTCGGGGTGCTCACTGGCGTGATGATTTTCCGACGCGAGATGATGCTAACTGGATGAAACACACCCTTGCCTATCGGGATGAGTCAGGGACTATTACCCTTGACTACAAGCCTGTCGTGCAGGGTCGTTACGAGCCGATGGAGAGAAAGTACTAAATGACTGCAACCGTCCAACAAGCTGAACCGGCCGCCCTTATCAAAGAGGTCGATGTCCATCTCACCATCAAGCGCTTTAACCCCGAGGTTGACCTTCGGCCGCACTGGCGTGAGTACGACCTGAAGCTCAAGTCGTCCGATACCGTCTTAAACGCACTCATCGCTGTGAAGGGCACACTTGACGGAACGCTGAGCTTTCGGCGGAGCTGCGCGCATGGCGTCTGCGGATCCGATGCCATGATGATCAACGGTGAGAATCGTCTTGGCTGTGTCAACCTGATCTCCTCGATCGGGACTGAACTGGTGATCGAGCCTGTGCGTGGGCTGCCGGTCATTAAAGATCTGGTCGTGGATATGGAGCCCTTCTTCGCTCAGTATCGAAGCGTTCTTCCGTATCTGATCGCGAGTGACGATCCGGGTTATAAGGAGCGTTACCAATCGCCGGAGGATCGCGCGCGCTTTGATGACACGACCAAGTGCATTCTCTGTGGTGCTTGCTCCACTTCGTGCCCTGTCTACTGGGCAAATGGCTCCTACATCGGCCCAGCAGCTATCGTCAATGCGCACCGATTTATCTTTGACTCTCGTGACGAGGCCAGGAACGAGCGTCTTGACATCTTGAATCAGAAGAGTGGCGTGTGGCGGTGCCGGACATCGTTCAACTGCACCGAAGCCTGCCCGCGTGGTATCAAAGTCACCGAAGCCATCGAAGAGGTGAAGAGGGCCATTCTCTATGATCGGTCCTAGCACCGAGGCTGTTGGGTCGAACGAAGCGACCAATCTGGCTGACCATGTCGTGATACTGGGGCTTCGCGCCCCAGACGGTTCGCTGCTGCGAGCGCTTGGCGTGCGCCAAGACTGCGTGGTTGACGAATTCAGCGAAGCGGATCTTGCAAAGGTAGATCGCGATAGGCTGGTGGAGATCGCGGTCACTGGAGACCGTGCGCTTAGTGTTGGTACGTTGTTGTCCCAGGGAGGGGTTCGCATTTTGCGTGGTGCGCCACTGTTGCGCGAGCACGCCAGGCTCTTGCGCCAGGCTGCAGCGGCCGCGCCAGACTGATCACAGGGGGTACACGATGTTGGGTAGCCGAAGGGATATGCGTCAGCCCATCCAACCTGGGTGGTATCCAGACGGCGACGAGCGACTTCGATACTTCGACGGTGCAACCTGGACAGATTCGTTACGTCAACGACCAAGTTTTACCCACTTCGTTGGAGAGCTGCCACCCACGGAGGTGTCCTTTCGTCGCCCAGCACCGAGAAGTCGACGCCTGGTGCGCCTTGTGAGCATCATCGTCGTTGCACTACTGTTGGGTGGTGTCATCGCACAACTCATCATCCTCAGCGTTGTCGGTAATGCGAGCCCAAAGATTCGGAGCCTCGCTAGCTATCGTCAAGCCGCAACGAGTGTGTGCTCGAGTGTTTTTGACGGGGTCAGTGTTGGGGAGCTTGAGAAGGATGCCCCGAGTCTCCTTGGCACAAAACTCGATCAAAGCGCATCAGCCTTTGGCGTCTTGGCGGGGCGTGCCCCGAAGATAGCTCAGGCCAAGACGATTGCTGCGCGATGGTCAGATCTCGCCATCGTTTGGGGACGCCATGCGCGGCGCAGTGGCGCCTCGGTTACATCGACGGTGGCGGCGATGCACTCGGTTGATGCTGCGGTGACGCAGGCTGGGATACCGGATTGTGCGGTTTTTGCCTCGTCGAGGAAGTGAGCTGTGCTATCGTAGACTCATCCGAGTCTCTAAGGGGGGATCGTGATCGAGCACTGCATCGACGATAACTTGCTAGTCCACTACCGTCGCCTTCTTGATGCTGAAGACTTAGCTTTCAGTGAGATGGAGCACGACTTCGAGGAGGGCAATCGAAGCGACTTCGAGCGTGATAAATCGGCTTGGCTTCAGGCTCTCGAAGATCGTCTTAGTTATCTCGATCGTTGCGGGTTCGTCCGCCAGGATGCCTCGAGTTTTTCCTCCTGATCGTTCTGCGTCAGTGTCGTAACGTTTGTTTGACTAAGCGTTGGCTAGTTGTTCGTACGTCAAGGCATTGCGTATCGCCCACTGTCCGCGCCGTGGCAGACCTGGCTTGACAGACTTAGCTCGACAGGGGTTGTTGACGGGCCTTGGGTTGCCCTGACTGGAAGGTGAGCTGACTGGGAAGGTGAGTTGGCAGGGACGTGTCGAGTCAGCTGAGCAGCTACTGACGATCGTTGTGCAACGTTACTGTTGGCGGCATTGGGCGCCAGAGGGTAGTTGGGCGCTGGCAAGCACCCCCGCCAATGGCGTTTGAGCTGCCTGGTTAGCAGATGCAGGCAATCTGCGATAAGATTCGCGTCGTGGAGAGACCCTATCGAGTCGTAGTAGCGAAGCCAGGCCTTGATGGTCATGACCGTGGCGCAAAGGTCGTAGCCCGAGCCCTCAGAGATGCGGGTTTTGAAGTGATTTATACCGGTTTGCACCAGACGGTTGACCAGATTGTCGAGACAGTTGTGCAGGAGGATGCCGATGCCATCGGTGTCTCGCTTTTGTCGGGTGCCCACCTCACGCTCGTCCCTAAGCTGATCGCAGGCCTCGAGGAGCGTGGTCGTACGGAGACCCTTCTGGTGGTCGGGGGAATCATCCCAGATGGTGATATTCCGGTACTCAAGGAGATGGGTGTCGCCCAAGTCTTCACGCCAGGCTCGTCGTTGACGGCTATCTGCGATTGGCTAGAGGCGACGCTTGACGCTCGAGAGCGTGCCAGCTAAGGTGTGGCATCAACGCGGCTGACGAGCGGTCGTTGATGCCTTGAGCTGAGTTAGCCGCAGGTGATCGTGTGGTTAAGTAGCGAAGCCCGATTGGGGTGTTGGGTCATCGACGATGGACAACGAGATGGAAACGAAAGGTAACCAGCTGATGGAAGAGAGAGGCGTGATCTAGTGGATCTATTTGAGTATCAAGGCAAGGATTTTTTTTCGCGTTATGGGGTGCCGACATCGACTGGTGTCTTGGTGCGAGATCCAGATGCTGCGGCTGAGGCCGCTGGTTCAGTCGGATTCCCCGCGGTCATCAAGGCCCAAGTGCAAGTTGGCGGACGTGGCAAGGCCGGTGGCGTTAAGCTGGTGCATGACGCGGATGAGGCTCGAGAGGTTGCGCGAGCAATTTTGGGCATGGACATCAAGGGTCACATCGTTCACAAGGTGTGGGTTGAACATGCCTCCGATATCGCAAAAGAGTATTACGTAAGCTTCACCCTCGATCGAGGAGTGAAGCAGTATCTGTGCCTGCTTTCCTCGGAGGGTGGTGTTGAGATCGAAGAAGTGGCAAAGACCAACCCGGGTGCCATTGCTCGAGTGCACATCGATCCGCTCGAGGGCTTTACCGAGGACCAGGCCGCTCGCATTGTGAGTGAAGCCGGCATTGATGAGGCTTCACGGGCTGGAGTCGCGCGGGTACTGTTGCAGCTCTACCAGGCTTTTGTCGAGGGTGATGCAGACCTGGTAGAGGTGAATCCGCTGATCATCAAGACGGATGGCAACGTGCATGCTCTGGATGCAAAGGTTACCCTTGATGATAGCGCGAGCTATCGTCATCCTGAGTGGGAGTCTTATCGTCAGGATATGGAGCTCGATGGCCGTGAAGCGCTTGCCCGTTCCAAAGGCCTCAACTACATCGGCCTCGACGGTACCGTGGGCATCATCGCCAACGGCGCTGGCCTTGCGATGGCAACACTTGACGTCGTGAGCCAGGCAGGTGGTCGAGCGGCAAACTTCCTCGACCTTGGTGGTGGCGCCGGCGCGGATGCGATGGCGAATGCGCTTGAGGTGATCAACACCGACGAAAAGGTAGAGGCGGTGTTCGTGAATATTTTCGGTGGGATCACTCGTTGTGACGAGGTGGCCAAGGGTATTCAAGAGGCGCTCGGTCGTGTCGAGCTCAGCTTTCCGATGGTGATCAGGCTGGACGGGACGAACGCAAAGGAGGGCCACGCGATCCTTGAGGGCTTGCTCTCCGACAAGATTCGCGTCGAGAAGACGATGGTGGGCGCGGCTAAGACCGCGGTAGAGCTTGCAAAGAAGGGCGAACGATGAGTATCTTTGTCGATGAGAATACCAAGGTGATCGTGCAGGGTTTGACTGGCAACCAAGGGCGCTTTCACGGACTGCGAAACCGGGACTACGGAACCAAAATCGTCGCTGGTGTGACGCCTGGCAAGGCTGGGACCGATGTTGATGGCATTCCGATCTATGACTCGGTAAAAGATGCTGCAGCCGCAACTGGCGCGACCGCCAGCTTCATTGTCGTGCCTCCTCGCTTTGCCGCCGATGCTATCATTGAGGCGGCCGCGGCCGGCCTGGCCTTCGTGGTGTGCATCACGGAATTCATTCCTGCCAAGGATGAGGCGATGGTCGCGAGCGTGATGCGACGCAACTATCCCGGCACTCGGTTGTTAGGCCCAAACTGCCCGGGCATTATCTCGCCAGGACGGTGCAATATCGGCATCACCTCTGGTGATATCGCCCTGCCGGGTGGGCCGGTAGGCATTGTCTCACGCTCGGGAACCCTGACCTATCAGGCGCTCTATGAGTTGAGTCAAAAAGGTGTCGGACAGACCACCTGTGTTGGCATCGGAGGCGATCCGGTACCTGGTACCAATTTTATCGATTGTCTCGCAGCGTTCGAAGCTGATCCCGAAACCAAGGCCGTGTTGATGATCGGTGAAATCGGTGGAGAGGAAGAGGAAAAGGCTGCCGAGTTCATCAAAGAACATGTGACAAAGCCCGTCGTCGCCTATGTTGCGGGCGTCACCGCTCCTGCAGGTCGCAAGATGGGCCATGCCGGCGCCATCGTCTCTGGGGGCCATGGTACTGCCCAGGGGAAGATGGATGTCCTGCGAGAAGCAGGTGTGATTGTTGCGGTAAACCCGACGGAGGCTGGTGACCGGATGGTTGAGATTGTCGAAAGGCTCTGAGCCTCGTGTCGGGTAGCCTGTCGGCGTGGGTATAGCGGTTCTCGTCTCCGGAGTTGGTTCGATCATGGAGGCGATCCTCGATCGGGGGATCGCCCCAGCGTTGGTCATGGCTGACCGCGATTGCCGGGGGCTTGAGGTCGCGGGTGCCCACGGTATCGAACGGGTCTTGCTCGATCGTCAGGCATTCCTTGACGATCGGCGCAAATTGCGTCGGCGAGACTACAGTGATGCCGTGCTTGAGAAGTTGCATCGCTCCAAGGTCGATTTTGTCGCCTTGGCGGGCTTCGGTACCATCCTGGAGGGATTGGTGCTCGAGGAGTTTCATGGCCTGATGGTGAACACTCACCCATCGTTGCTGCCAAGCTTCCCGGGCTGGCACTCGGTCGAGCAGGCGATCGCAAGCGGGGTCAAGGTCACCGGGACAACCGTGCATCTCGTGGTACCAGCAGTCGATGCTGGTCCGATCATCGCCCAAGAGCCGGTGTGGGTACGATCCGGCGATGACGTCGACTCCCTGCACGATCGGATCAAGGCTGTGGAGCGGTGGCTATACCCATCGGTGATTGCGACGGCTGAGCGCCACGCATTGGACCATGCAAACTGGTGGTTGACGGATGACTTCCAACAAGAACTCGAACAGGAGGTGCAGCGATGCAGGCCCTAATTTCACTCTATGACAAGACCGGACTGGACACCCTTGCTCCGGCGCTAATCGAGGCTGGCTACTCGATCATCGCAAGTGGCGGCACCGCAGATGCTCTGGACAAGCTTGGCATTGCTCATACCAAGGTAGAGGACATCACTGGCTTCCCGTCCCTGTTTGGGGGTAGGGTCAAGACGTTGCATCCGGCCATCCACGGCCCGATCCTCGCAGACCGAAGTAAGCCTGAACATGTCACCCAGCTTGCATCGCAGGGGTGGTCTCCCATCGACCTTGTCATCGTCAACCTTTATCCTTTTGATCGTGATCCGAGCATCGAGCTTATCGATATCGGGGGCCCGGCACTCGTTCGAGCCGCCGCCAAAAACTACGCCTCAGTCGGTGTGGTGGTCGATCCAGACGATTACAAACGAGTCCGTGAAAACCTTGCCACAGGTCTCGGCCTCGAAGAGCGCCGGAGTCTCGCGTCAAAGGCTTTTGCCTACGTGTCAGCCTACGACGCTCGGGTTGCGGCCTGGCTTGGTCAGGACTCGTCGCCATTGCCTGCTCATAAGGTGTTACAGTTGACGCGGGTGCAAGAGCTTCGCTACGGCGAGAACCCCCATCAACCTGGCGGATTCTACGTCGATGACGACGATGAGAAGGCGGGTTGGGCTAACACGGTGTGGTTGGGCTCACAGGAGCCGTCGTATCTCAACATTTTTGATGCCGATGGGGCGCAACGGCTGCTCGATCGACTCGGCGTTGACCCGGCCTGTGTCGTCGTTAAGCACGGTGGGCCTTGTGGGGTCGCGCGCCGTGACAGCATCGTCGACGCCTACGTGCAGGCGTTTGAGGGTGATCCTCTGTCGGCCTTTGGTGGCGTGGTGGCAATCAACCGTCCATTGACTCCAGCGTTGGCCGAAGCCATGCTTGCCCGACCGAAGTTCGATGTCCTGGTAGCACCAGGGGTGGTTGATGGTGCCGAAGAGATGATCTTCGCAAAGCGCAAAAGGAGTCGGATCGCTCTGTTCCCGGGGGCTCCAGAGACACTGCAACTACGGTCCGTCGCTGGCGGCTACCTCGTGCAACCTCCCGATGGACTCGAGGCGATCGAGGAGTTTCGACAGGTGACGAGTCGTCATGCGACCGAAGATGAGCTTTTAGACGCTTGGTTGGCGGTAGCCGTAGCCCAGGCAGCGGCATCGAACGCAGTGGTCGTCGTGAAGGATCAGGCGGCAGTCGGCGTCGGCCAAGGTCAACCATCGCGGGTCGATGCCAGCCGGATTGCCGTGACGAAGGCAGGTGCCAAGGCTGTTGGTGGTGCAGCTGCCTCCGACGCATTTTTCCCGTTCCCTGACGGGTTGGAGACGCTGATCGAGGCCGGCGTTACGACGGTAGTTGCCCCCTCTGGCTCTGTCAAGGACGATGAGATCGCTCAGGTGGCTGAGCAGGCTCAGATCACGTTGCTTTTCGCCCCGCGGCGTCATTTCCGCCATTGAGCGCCATCGGATACGAATCGGAGCTGCTTTGCCTACGGGGTGGAGTATGGCCTTTGCGGCGTGCCAAGGTGTCGACCACAACTTCTTGACACAGATGGGTCGGCCTGCGTGATGGGAAGCCTAGGTTCGTTGGTGGTGACTGGTCGATGTTCAGAGGTCGCTTGGCCCTGAATTTACGTAAGTCTAAATAGGTAAGGAGTACACGTGGCTGCGACCATTTTAGATGGCAATTGGGCTGCATCGAAGGTCAAAGAGGGTTTGCAAGAACGCATTATAGCCTTAGGCCGTCGAGGGGTTGAGGTCGGACTCGCGACGGTCTTGGTTGGGGATGACGCACCGAGTGCTCGCTATGTTGCCATGAAACATGCCGATTGTGCTGAACTCGGGATCGCCTCCTTCGATCATCGCTTGGGTGCCGATGTGACGATGGACGAGCTCCTTGAGGTCCTTGACACGCTCAACCACGACCAGCGGGTCCACTCCTACCTCGTGCAGTTGCCGCTGCCCGCGCACCTTGACCAGGATCGCGTGTTGGCGGCGGTGAACCCTGCAAAGGACGTCGATGGCCTTCACCCTGTCAACCTTGGTCTGTTAGCTCTTGGTGAACCTCAAGTCCTCGCCTGCACGCCGGCCGGCATTGTCGAGCTTCTTGGCCTCTATAGTTTGGATCTCACCGGCAAACACGTAGTGATCGTCGGTCGTGGGGTGACGATTGGGCGCCCGCTGGCTTTGTTGCTCACACTCAATCGACCAGGTCTCAACGCTGCCGTTACCGTCGTACATTCAAAGGTCCAAGCGCTTGGGGACTATATTCGCACCGCAGATGTCATCGTCGCGGCAGCTGGATCGCCTGGCATCATCACTGCGGATATGGTGCGACCTGGGGCCATCGTCGTGGGTGCTGGCACAACGTTTGAGGGACGCAAACTCCTCTCCGATGTCGACGATGCTGTGGGCGAGGTTGCGGGATATATCACCCCTCGAATTGGTGGCGTCGGGCCAATGACGCGTGCGATGCTCTTGTCAAATGCAGTGCGTGCGGCTGAGGTGACGGTTGGCTAAGCCTGATGTTGTAACTGGACACGCTGGCCCGATTCGCTCGGTTGAGGTCTGGCCCGCACGAGGCGAGGCTCAGGTGGCCAAACTCGACGAGCTCTTGGGTGTCCTGCGAGAGATTCGCCCGGACTTTGTGACGGTCACCTACGGTGCGATGGGTTCGTCTCGCCCGAAGACGATCGCCCTGATTGAGGAGCTTGTTGGCATGGGCTTTGATGTGGTTGCTCATCTGGCATGTCTTGGCAATACCCGGGATGAACTAGTTGACCTGATTCATCGCTATGAGGCGATTGGTGCCTGTGGTATCCTCGCCTTACGGGGTGACCCGCCGCTCGAGGGAGGAGTCCAACTCGGTCCAGGTGATCTTCGTTATGCAGGCGAGCTGGTGGATCTCGTACACCAGGAGAGTGATTTGCCGGTGATGGTGGCCTTGCACCCGAACGGACATCCAGAATCAGTGGATCTGGCTCAGGATCGGGCGTACGCGGCCGCCAAGCTCGCACGTGCTGACCTTGGCTTGACACAGTTCTTCTTCGATTACGCGTCCTTCGCGGGGCTACGCGCCGCCATGGTGGCGCACAACGTGGCGACGCCGGTGGTGCCCGGGTTGATGGTGCCAGCGTCACCCAAGCAACTCCAGCGCATGGCCGAGATCGCCGGCATCAAGCTACCGCTCGGAGTTCCGCCTTTAGAGCTGAAGGATGCTGGTGGACTTGACGAGTTTCGTTCGCGCTGGCTCGATGCGGCGCTGGCGCTAGCCAAGCAGGCGCTTCAAGACGGTGCAAAGGGTGTGCATCTGTTCTCGATGAACAATGCCGCGGTCACCGCTGAGTTCTTCGAGCGGTTGTCGGCCACTGTCGTTGATTAGCCTCAACGTCTCAAAGCAACTCGTCGCCACAGCTCAGTGCGCCATGGGTGGACCCGAGACCTAGTCATTGTTCACGTGATGTTTACCGTGAAGCCACCTTTGCGTCGGTCTATGGCAACTATCGCCGTACACACTGGTGATGTCGGCGACGATTCGGTCGCAGATAGACGTCACACAGAAAGGTAAGCGATGAGCGATAGCAATCAATCCATCTCTGATGCATTGAACAATGCGCCTCTATCACGGTTTCATACACGGTCCATCTTCGTCGCAGGCATGGGGTTTTTCACCGATGCGTACGACCTGTTCATTATCGGTACCGCAACCACCCTGATTGCAAAGCAATGGGGTCTCAGTGCCTCGGAGACCGGTCTCATCAACGCAATCACGCTGCTCTCGGCGTTCTTCGGTGCCATCGTATTTGGACGTATCTCCGACATGCTTGGCCGTAAGAAGGTCTATGGCATGGAGGCCGCGTTGATGGTGGTCGGTGCTGTCCTTTCTGCATTCTCGCCCGGTTACATCTGGCTCCTGATCTTTCGTTTCATTCTTGGGATCGGCGTTGGCGGTGATTATCCGATGTCGGCCGTGCTTATGAGTGAGTACTCGAACACCAAGTCACGCGGCAAGCTAGTCGGATTGGTGTTTGCCATGCAGGCACTTGGCACGGTGGCTGGTTATGTTGTGGCATTGGCGCTGCTTTCGGCGAACGTGAACGCCGATATCGCCTGGAGGTTGATGCTTGGTCTTGGTGCGGTTCCAGCGCTCGCCGTCGTCTATCTGCGGCGCAAGATGCCAGAGTCGCCGCGATATAGTGCCCGGGTCAAAGGCGATAATGCAGGTGCCGCCAAGGATCTCGCCTCCTTCTCAGGCGGTGAACTTGTGGTGGCCCATGCCAATGACAAGCCAGCGCGCCTCAGCCTTGGCGCGTTTCTCTCGAATCGCCGTTATCTCTTGTACCTCTTGGGCACCGCTGGATCATGGTTCGTCTTTGACTACGCCTACTACGGCAACTCGGTCTCAGCGCCCCTGGTCGTCAAAAGCGTCCTCGGCGGAACCGGCGCACACGTGCTCACTGAGGCGATCGCTCTCCAGCTCATCGTCTTCTCGGTGGCTGCGGTGCCTGGCTATTACCTGGCGGCGATGTTCATGGATCGAATCGGTCATAAACGACTTCAGCTCATCGGCTTCCTGTTCATGGGTCTCGCCTTTCTGGCCATTGGAGTGATCCCGAACATCACGACCTTGATACTGCCGTTCTTGCTGCTCTTCGGTGTGAGTTACTTCTTTGCTGAGTTCGGGCCGAACGAGACCACGTTCGTACTTTCCGGGGAGGTTTATCCCACCAGCATGCGATCGACGGGTCATGGCCTTTCGGCTGGTATCGCCAAGTTTGGTGCCTTCCTTGGGGTCTACCTCTTTCCGATCATCAAGAGCCATCTTGGTGTCGCCGGAGCGCTCGACTTCTCCTTCGGTATGGCGGTTCTTGGTTTCCTCGTGACCTTGGTCCTGCCGGAGCCAGCGAATCGGTCGATGGAGGATGTCTCGGGTGAGGATGACATCGCTGCACATGCTGAGAAGATCGTGCGTGCGGCGGCCGATCGGCTAGCGCCCCAGCAAGACTGATTGAATCGACATAGGAGTTGGCGTCATGCTGTCAGTCGCCTAAGCGGCTGACAGCATGACCCGTTCCAGGCGTTTGGGAAATAAAATCGTATGACCGAGCCTGGGCCAAAGGTCGATAGTAAGTGGTGGGTTTGTGCCGACACGTTGGCTACGGGTTGGTCTTTGCTTTTCCTCGGTCGACGAGGTGGTCGCTTGGCGAGCGAATCTCGTCGATGGCATCGACGGTTCGGGTGATCATCGCGGCGAATTGGGCAAGCTCGCTGGTGTCCCATTCTCGGTAGACCGAGTGCATGAAATTGGTCGACTCACGGCGCGCCTGCTCCAAGACTTCTTTGCCCTTTGGGCTGACCCAAAGCAGGGTTGATCTCCGATCGTTTGGGTCGCTGGTTTTTTCGATCAGCTCGGCAGCTTCAAGCAGCGATGTTTGGCGACTGGCATTGGAGAGATCCAATTTGAGCCATTCAGCAAGGTGGGTCAACCGCGATTGAGGATGGTCATCGAGGGCCGAAAGGATAGTGAGCGCGGTGAGATCTAGACCCTGGTAGAGGTCGTGGGCGAGCTGTGACGAGTGGCGGCGGCTCCACCGGATCATCGATCGGAGGCCGTCCTCAATCTCCTCAAGATATGCATCTCGATTTGGGGTGTCGGCGTGATTCATCCACTGGCTCCTATCCTTGCTGTCCCGTCGATTATGTTACCCCGTTCGTAGATATCGAGTAAAGTTACCGCTGGGGGTTATGTTTCCGGGGGAGGTGACGATAGATTCATTATGTATCCCAAGCAGGAACAGAGTAACTCAACGGACCAGCGCGCTTCATTTTGGTCAGTGTTGCAACGGACGGCCGCGTTAGCGGATCCCGAGCATCCGGTGGGACTACCCGAGTTGGTGGAGATCGCTGCCGAGAGTCCAACAACGGTCCCTGGTGACCAGCGCATGGTTGCGAGCGATTTCCAACGCCCTGGAGAGGTCTATGCACACATTCGTGGTCTGCTTGCTGACGTTGAGGGGTTCCCGTCAACACCTGGGCGCGAGGATGATCCTCAAGATGTTGCACGAGGATGGTTGATGGGTCAACCCATTGCCGACACGATGGCGACCCCAGGATTCCCCGCCCAAACTTCCTCGTCTGATGCGTTGATTGAACCTGGCTCCGCGATGCCCGACGACATAGCTGCCGCTCCAGCGGATGCGATCTCACCACAAGACGCCGATGCTCCACCTGATATAGCCGTCCCGCATCAGGCCACTGTCTCGAGCGAGACTATGGCATCCGACGAGACTATGGCATCCGACGAGGCTGGGACTCAGTCATCGATTGAGACCCGATCAGCAGAGGTCTGGCCACTGGGCATCGAGGCAACGGGGGTAGCCTGGGTATCGGGGGTTGGCGTCAAGCCAGACGATGAAGCTCGAACTAGTTCTGCCCAACCCGTTGAGTGGACGGAAGCGTCGACGACAGCCGAAGCAGGAGCCCCTCTGGCGACTGGCGCCTACGATCCCAACGGCGAGGCTCGCGCTGACGTCGCTCAGGCCCAAGGGCATCTTGACCCGATGCCACCTCGGTTCGAGTTTGGCTCCCACGCGGCGATCATCCCGGGGACGGAAGAGTTTATGAACTCGCTTGCCCGTAAGAATCGTGCGTTTGAGCACACCGGAGAGATCGACACGGATCTTGATCGCGCCGCTGACAAGCTGGGATGGGATCGTTCGGATGACGACTTGGTTGTGAAGCGAAAGATCTTCAAGAAAAAGAAGTAATCTAGGCCCTAGTGGACTCGGTTGTTCACCCCGTTCCCAAGGTGTTGGCTCCTGGCGCGTTGTCAGTATGCAATCTGCTTGCGACGTGACCACGTCATCTGTGGCGAACTCCCTGGGATGACTGGTCTCGACCAGTGCGGGTATCGCTCTGGGATCGTGATCGCACGAATACTTGATGTAATCGATGGCCTACGAATCGTCTTCGTCGATGTCCCATGCAACATAGATGCCTTCGCGTTCGGCATCGCGCATGACACGTTCACGGTTGCGTCGGAACTGTGGATCGTGCGGTGGCAGCATCATGAGCCGAGCGTTTACCCGTTGGGTGAACTCATCGACAACTTGGCGGTCACCTGAGCTCCAGCGAACCTCCCAATGCGGGGCGACAGGCCCAAGGTACAAGATCTTGACCCGTGCGCGGATTTCAACTGGTTGCTCCGTCTCGTTCATCTCTAGCATCCTACTGGGTTGTGACATCCGGGGAAGTACCTGTGCGTCAGGCCAAGTGCTGTCCGCATTTGGTTTCTGAGTTTGTCATCCGAATGGATGACATCTTTCGATCGAGTCTTGCAAATGTTACTATACGGTAATATCGTAGGAGTCAAAGGATGACTCGAAGGGGGAGGGAACCTTGGCAACTGACGATGTCGATGAGATCGTTTGGGTTAGTGAACCATGGATGGCAGCTGGGGCTTGTCGGGGACTAGACCCGGCGATATTTTTCCCGTCTGATGGCGCTGGAGTGGTTTGCGCTCGCAAAATCTGTCTTACCTGTAGCGTGATCGATGACTGTCTCGCGTATGCGTTGAAAAACCGGATCGAACATGGGGTCTGGGGCGGCTCCTCCGAGCGAGAGCGCAAGCGACTACACCGTGCGCAGCTGATCCGCCGTTAAGGGCGATGCTATGTGGAGTCGGTGGGCCACTGCCGCGAGTGCCTGTCTTGCATCGACAAAATTTGCTGTGAGCCCCAAGGCGTGATTGGCCTTATGAGCGTATAGCCCACAGCACCATTGCCCCAGAGTTCTGTAACCGCTATGATCCGTAGCGTCATGGAGTGTGTGATCAATGTCTCAGTGGGTAAACAGTTCCAGATTATCGATGCGCTCAGCGGACGGTGTGCTCGATCACTGCTCGATGTGCACACGGATCGAGACTATGACCGGTCGGTCTTTACCTTGGCGGGCCCGCACGTTTTTGCCGATTCCCAAGAGCTGGCGCAAGGTGCGCTCGAGCTGGTGGACTTCCGGGGTTACACGGGTATTCATCCAGCCCTTGGCGCCCTTGACGTTGTCCCATTCGTCCCGTTGGCAGACGAACCCTTGGTAGAGGCGGTTCATCTGCGAGACCGATTTGGCGCGTGGCTGGCCCGCACCTGCGCGGTGCCGGTCTTTGTCTATGACGACGAAACCCCGTTGCCCGTGGTGCGCAAAGGGGCGTTCGTGACGATCGAGCCAACGTGGGGGCCCCCGACGGTGGACCCTCGCGTTGGAGCAGCCTGTGTTGGATCGCGTGGCCCACTCGTCGCGCTGAATATCAACATCCAAGCTTCGCTGTCACGGGCACAATTGATCGCGCGAATGATGCGATCATCTCAGGTGCGCACGTTGGCACTGGTAGCCGGTGACCGGGTACAGGTTTCGATGAATCTGATTGAACCGTTGACCTTCACGCCACTCATGGCCATCGCACAGGTAGCCACCATGGCGACACTGGACTCGGTCGAGCTGGTTGGCTTGTTGCCAGAGGCTGTCGTTGTTGGACACGAGGACGAGTACATGGCAGTGGGGATCGATCCTTTGGCCACCATCGAGACGCGATTACGTCGACAGATTGCGCATCCCTGACCATAGGAGCTCGGTGGTCTGTGCTGCTCGCTTTGCAGCAAGGCGAACGCGAAAACGTTCACTGGGGTTACGCTCGATGTCGAGCAGATACGATCGAGCTGCGCCATGGGCAAGCCCGATGAGCGCGAAGGAGACAAAGGCGCGGTAGGTGTCATCCTCAACACCGGAGACTCGACTGGCGACGAGCTCGGCAATCCTTAGCTGGATATCATCAATCACCTGCTGAAATTGGTCATCTTGTTGTCCGCGGCCACCAAAGAGCAGTAGGTATGCCGAGCGATGATGTTGCACAAAATCGAAGAATGCGACGACGCCGGCACGAAGTCGGTCATGGGGTGGATCAACTGCCGCGGTCGCTGTCTCGATGTCGTGTGTTAGTTGTTCGCCTACCTCCCGCAAGAGCTCAAGGTAGAGACTTCGTTTCGAAGAAAAGTGTCGATAGATGATAGGTTTTGTCACCGACGCCCCAGTGGCGATCTCCTCCATGGAGGCGGCATCGAAGCCATGATCAGCAAACTGTTCGATTGCGGCAGCCATAATGACCTCGCGGCGGCTGGCGGCCGAGAGTCTTGCGGTGCGGGTGGGCTGCGATGTCATGTGAACTTGGTCTCCGTGCAGGGTTGAGGGCTAGCATCTACGATATATGGATTCAGAGACGCTCCTCGTAAATCAAAGTGATTGCATCGCAGAACTCACCATCAATCGGCCCGAACGCCGCAATGCCCTCGATTGGCCGACGCTCACCCGATTACGCGCGGACCTGACGGCGCTGGCCACGGATCCAGAGGTCAAGGTGATCGTGTTGACCGGAGCCGGGGATCGTGCGTTTTCGAGCGGTGTCGATCTTGCGGGAATGGGTGAGGGGCTGTCGCAGCGGGCGTTACATGATGCGCGAGCTGAAGTTGCGGCCGTCATTGGGGCTATGTGGAGTGCCCCCCAGCCAATCATTGCCAAGGTGCGTGGGTATGCCTTGGCTGGTGGCTTTGGCTTGGCGATGGCGGCGGACATGGTGATCGCGTCCGAGTCGGCCATCTTTGGAACTCCCGAAGCCGAGGTAGGGCTCTGGCCGTTCCAAATCACCGTTCCGCTGTTGCGATACGTCGCCCCGCGGCTCGCCCTGGAGATGATGCTGACGGCACGCCGTGTCGATGCCAGGGAAGCGCTTGAGAAGGGCCTGATCAATCGGGTCGTGGCCGAAGACCAACTCGACCAGACGGTGGCCGAACTCGCTGGGCGGCTTGTCGCGCTGTCGAGTGCCGCGACTGGCTATGGGAAGCGTTCCTTTTATGCCGTCACCGGCTCGATGGACCGAGAGCACTTTGATTATCTCGCGTCGCTGCTGACCATCGTCAATCAGTTCGACGACGCGCACGAGGGACTTTTGGCGCGCCGAGAACATCGCCAACCGCGATTTTTGGGCCACTAGGCTGGCTCTTCATGGCACGACCCGTCGCACTCATCACCGGCATCACCGGTCAAGATGGTTCATATCTCGCTGAATTGCTGCTCGCGAAGGGGTACACCGTTGTCGGCATGCATCGACGATCGAGCACGCTGAACTTCGAGCGCATCCACCACATTCAGGATCAGTTGATCCTTGAGCCTGGCGACCTGCTCGATGAGGTGTCGATGATGCGGGTGCTGCGGATGTATCATCCAACAGAGGTCTACAATCTCGCGGCTCAGTCGTTTGTCCAGACGTCTTTTGGGCAACCGGTGCTAACCGGGGAGACGACGGCGCTCGGTGTGACTCGACTGCTTGATGCAATTCGGATGGTCGATCCTGAGATTCGCTTCTACCAAGCCTCGACGTCTGAGATGTTCGGGAAGGCTCAGCAGGTTCCCCAGTCCGAGCAGACACCGTTCTATCCCCGCTCTCCTTACGGCGTGGCAAAGGTCTATGGACATTGGATCACCATCAACTATCGGGAGAGCTACGGCATGCACGCTTCCTCGGGCATCCTTTTCAATCACGAATCCCCACGTCGTGGCATGGAGTTTGTGACCCGTAAGGTGACCTACACGGTGGCCCAGATTGCTCTCGGGCTTGCCCAGAAGGTGAAGTTGGGGAACCTCGAGGCCCGACGTGATTGGGGTTTTGCTGGTGACTACGTGCAGGCCATGTGGCTGATGCTCCAGCAGGAGCAGCCATCGGACTATGTCATCGCGACCGGCGAAACCCACTCTGTTGGTGAGCTCTGTGAGAGTGCCTTCGCCGCCGCAGACCTCGAATGGCACAAGTTTGTTGAAATCGATGAACGTTTCATGCGACCAGCCGAGGTCGATCTCCTCATTGGGGATGCCACGAAGGCGCGGCTGAAGCTCGGTTGGACACCAACGGTGAGCTTTAACGAGTTGATTGAGACGATGGTCAAGGCCGATATCGAACTGTTGCGGGCTCGCACGCGGTGATCGTGTGACCGACTCGCCCCAGGGTCGACTTGTTGCTCGACTTCGTGACGTCACGGTACTGCTCGATCGTTTCCCAGCCCTGGTGCGTTGTGAATTCGACGCCTACGAAGGCGAGGTTATCTTTGTGCAGGGACCGAACGGTTCGGGCAAGACCACGCTGTTGCGCCTCCTTGGTGGGCTGGTTGAGGCGATGACCGGATCAGTCTTCGTCTTTGGGCGGGATCCAAAGACGGAGGCGCGAGCGATACGCCGTGAGGTCAGTTACCTGGCGCACGCTTATCAGATGTACGAGGAGCTTTCTGGACGCGAGAACCTTGAGTTCTTCGCGGCCACAGCCGGGTGCGACTTCGATCAAGCGCTCGAATGGACGCATCGGCTTGGCCTGATCGACCGTGACCTCGGTGCACGTTTTCGTGTCCTCTCGGCCGGACAACGCAAGAAGATCTCTGCCGCCATCGCGCTATCGCGCCGGTGTGAGCTGTTGTTAATCGACGAGCCTCATGCCCTGTTGGACCAGGTTTCAAAGGCCCGCTTGGACAGCGGGTTCACGGAGCTAGCCAGGGCCGGCCGTACCGTGATCGTCGCCTCTCATGAGCTTGATCGCATCTCTGCGTTGGCGACACGTACCTATCGGATGTCCAATGGCTCGGCGACATTGGTGGAGAGTGCCTGATGTTGAGGACTGCCGTCGTGATGGCGAAGAAGGACCTGAGACTGGAATGGCGAGCACGGGTGCTCTTAAACCAGGTGTTACCGTTTGTCTTTGTTGTGATCGTCCTGTTCGCCTTCGGCTTCGATGCCAAAGTCGAGATCCTCACGCAGGTGACGCCCGGGCTCTTCTGGGTAACGACCTTCTTCGGCTTGGAGTTAGCGGTAAGCCGTGCGATCGCCATCGAAGGCGAGAACCAGGCCCAAGTTGGCCTGGTGATGATGGGGGTGAATCCGCGGGGTATGTTTCTCGGGAAGGTCTTCGCGATCGTCGTCGAGGTCCTGGTGCTTGAGGTGGTACTCAGCGCCGGTATCGCTGTGTTGTTTAACTCCCCCTTGCACGAGGTGGCCCTGCTGGCTGGCAGTGCCTTTATCGCCGATATCGGTGTTGCGACCGTCGGTATTGTGCTTGCGGGCGTCACCGAGGGGCTCGGCGGCAGCTTGTTGCCGCTGCTCTTGTTCCCAGTGGTCTCCCCGGTCTTGTTGTCTGCGACCAAGGTGTGGCAGTATGGGTTGGAAGAATCCCCGGCCAAAGCACTTCCTTGGAGTGAGCTGTTAGTCGGATTTTCACTTATTTATCTAGTTCTTGGCATTCTGGTATATGGTGTCGTCTTGGAGGGTTGAGATGAGCAGGAACGCAAAGTTGAAGCGCGGCGTAGGGATCACGGCGCTGGTCATGATCGCGATAACCTTCTGGTTGGGGCTCTATGTCACACCACCAGCTGAGGTGATGGGCAACCTCGTCAGGATGCTCTACATCCATCCCCCGATGGCCTGGATCGCCTACCTCGCCTACGGTATCACGACGGCGGCGAGCCTGCTCTACCTTTGGAAGCGCACGAGACGGCGCGAGTGGGATCTTATCGCTGCCGCGTCCGCGGAGGCTGGTGTGTTCTTCACTGGGCTCACCATCCTCACTGGCTCGATTTGGGGGCGTCCTGCGTGGGGTGTGTGGTGGACCTGGGATGCTCTTTTGACGTCGACGGCCGTGTTGTTCTTGCTGTATCTCGGTTATCTCGCGCTGCGTCAGGTTCCGATGTCCGAGACCAAGCGCGGCGTTCGCTCGGCGATTGCGGCGCTGGTGGCTTTTATTGACGTACCGATCGTCCACGAGTCGGTGTATTGGTGGAAGACGCTGCATCAAACCCCATCGGTGTTGAATCCAAGCATGAACGTCGAGGTGCATGGTTCGATGGCGTGGGCACTGCTTTTGGGTTTTGTCGCGTTCACGATGGCGTACGTCTGGATGGTCTGGACCCGTTATGAGACCTCCAAGCGACAGGCTGAGCTCGCCGATCTCGAGGTCGAGCAAGCCATACGCGAGCGCCTGGCGGTCGAGGAGGTTCGACTATGAATCCGTACGTGGAGGCTGGTTATACCGCAGTCACCTGCTCGCTGGGTGGTTATGCAATCGTTCTTGGTGTTCGGTCGCGCCAAGTGCGGCTTCGTTTGGCCAAGCTGCGCGCAAGTGCACAACAGGCCGATAGGCCGTTGGAGGACGCCTAGATGACGTTGGCTGACGAAGAGTACACGCAATGGAAGACGGTTGAAGGGCCAGGTCGCTCTCGTGCAAAGCTCGTTCGCTCGCTCGTGGTGCTGGGGGTCATCTTGGCGGCGCTTGGTTTTGTGCTGTTCAAAGGTGCGACGAACTCGCTCGAGTACTTTCTGACGGTGCAACAGGCGAACGCGGCTCGGGCCAAACTCGGCGATACCAGTTTTCGCATGGAGGGAGTCGTCGTGCCTGGCTCGGTCGATCCGACGCCGGCAGGGGTAAATTTTACCATTCGCTATAATCACGCCGAGGATCGTGTCACCGAGATCGGGAATCCGCCCGAACTCTTCCAGCCCAGCATTCCTGTCGTGATTCAGGGGCATTTCCAGGGCAATGTGTTTGTCTCGAGCTTGATCGAGGTCAAGCACAGCTCCAACTATGTTGCCGAGCACCCCAACCGGATCAAGGATGCCGGGGGGACGCAGAGCTGATGTTTGATGCTGCACTTGGGTCCGCTGGGCTCGTTCTCGCCTTCTTCTTTGGCCTCCTCGGGACCATAGGGTTGTTTCTCGGTGCATATCGGCGCAACGATCGGCTCATGTCAGGCGCGAGGACGTTGTTGCTCATCGGGTTCGTCGGGACGATCGTCTCGACCATCGCGATGGAACAAGCGCTCATCAGCCATGACTTCTCCCTTGCTTACGTGGTCGCCAACAACTCCAAAGAGACACCACTGCTCTTCTCGATCACCGGCATGTGGTCAGCGTTGCAAGGGTCGCTGCTGCTCTGGGCTATTGTCCAAGGTCTCTACATCGCACTCGTCGCGTTTGCCATGCGCCATGAGGCTGATCGTCGCACGGGTGCGGTCGCGCTTGGTATTCTCGGTGTAATCTTCACCTACTTCTCGGGCGTCCTTCTCTTCGCAGCGAGCCCGTTCCTGACCACGGTCGGGACCATTCCGGCCGATGGCCTGGGCCCGAACCCGTTGCTACAGGACTATCCTTTGGTTGCTATCCATCCCCCCATGCTCTACATGGGCTTTGTCGGTATGAGTGTTCCCTTCGCCCTGCTCTCGGCCGCACTCATCACCGGTCGCCTCAACACTGATTGGATTACACGGGTCCGCAACTGGTCTTTGATCACCTGGGTCTTTTTGACCATTGGAATCGTCTTGGGCGCATGGTGGTCGTACCAGGTACTTGGATGGGGGGGCTATTGGGCCTGGGACCCGGTAGAGAATTCAGCCTTGCTACCCTGGTTGTGTGGGCTTGCCTTCATCCACTCCGTCCTGATCGATCGTCGACGAAAACGCATGGGGATTGCGAGCTACTCGTTGGTGGCGGCTGCCTTCGCGCTCACCATCCTTGGAACGTACTTCACCCGATCGGGTGCCCTCCAATCGGTACACGCCTTTTCGGACTCGAGCCTCGGGACAGTGCTGATCCTGTTCTTCGTGGCCGTCGTCGTCTTTGAGATCGGCCTTTCCATCTTTGCCGCCGATCGCCTCATGGGCCAGCCGCGCTTCGCGCTCCTCTCTCGTCCGGGCTCGCTGCTGATCAACAACGCCATTTTTGGGCTCCTGACGCTGGTGATCCTGGCCGGCACGGTCTATCCATTGTTCGCCCATTATTTCGATCACCAGACCGTCGATGTTGGTGCTCCCTTCTTTAACGCCTTTGTGATCCCGTTGTGTCTCGCTCTTCTCGCCGTTATGGCTATCGGGCCGTGGCTCAACTGGCGAAAGACCCCCCCTGAACTCATTGGGCAACGACTGTTCTTGCCAGGCGCGGCTGCCGTGGTCGTGATCGCCATCTCGGCGTTTGCTGGCGTGACCGCGCTCGCCACCCTGGGTGCCTATGCCTTGGCGACCTTTGTGATCGTGTCGTCGGTCGTCATCATTTATGGCAATCTGTCGCGGGCCTCGGGGCGCAGAGCCTCGGCGATCGTCTCTCGCTCGTCGGCTGGCATGTTGACCCACATAGGCCTTGCGATCATCGCGATCGGAATGGCCTCGGCGACCACCTTTGGGCACCAGGGGTCGGTCAAGATGGTCCCGGGCCAGACCGTCCACGTCTATGGGCAGACGCTGACCTATGAGGGTGTCGAGACGGTGGTGACCCCTGCCAAGACCTCCTTCGAGGCTAACGTCGTGGTCAACGGTGGCAAAACTTATCATCCCGCTATCACCCAGTTCGGCACCTACGCTACCGCGGTCGGTACGCCTGCCGTCAACGTTGGGCTCACGAGGGATGTGTACTTAACGATCGACGCAGCCCCGACGACCGATAAGGGCCCTATAACCCTTGGTATCGTTGTCCAACCATTGATCTTCTGGCTCTGGGCTGGCGCCGGCATCATGGTGCTTGGCGGCGTGCTGAGTGTGATCGGGATTCGTGAACAAAAGCGCCGACGCAGTGAGGCTGAGCGCTCGGTCAAGACGCCGGTCGGGGTCACGGTGTGAGCACGCTCACGGCGGCGGTCCGACAGCGACCGGTGTTGTCGACGGTCGGCGCCCTCATTTTGGTGGTGATCATCTACTTCGCGGTCATTGCTGCCCAGTCCAAGCCGGCGATCGACCAGATCTCGCCGTCGCCATTGGTATATCACAAGGCGCCGGCACTCAGCGGCGAATCGCTCTATTCGAACTCGACGATCTCGTTGCGCCAGTTTCGTGGTCATTTCGTGTTGGTGAACTACTTCGCCAGTTGGTGCTCCAGTTGTGCGACCGAGGAGAAACAGATCGCTGCGCTCGCTCGAAGTTCAACGGTGCAGGTACTGGGTGTCGACTATGACGATACTCCTGCAGCGGCCAGACGATTCCTCTCCATCTACCACGCGCATTTCCCGGTGCTCCAGGATCCTAACGGTGGCGATTCGCTTCGTTGGGGCGTTTCGGCACCCCCCGAAAGCTTCTTGGTCGCACCCAACGGAACGGTGTTGGCTAAGGTAGTCGGCCCAACCACCGTCCGAATCGTGGATGCACTCGTGACGCTCGCGCAAGAGAAAGGATATTGATGATCACCTCCACCAAGCGTTCACACCGTATTCTGGTTGCCTGGGTTGTGCTCGTCCTCGTCGCCGTGGTTTCTGTCGGTTATGCGATCGCTAACACGCCGTCCACCAGTGCTGCTGGCCGGATCGTTACCCTCGAGAAGGAGGTACGCTGCCCGTCGTGTGGTAACCTCGCCGTCTACAACTCCAAGAGTGCATCGTCGTATTCGATCGCTGATTACATCCAGCACGAAGTCCATGATGGGGCTTCAAACGAACAGATCATCGACTCATTGGTGGCCAGCTATGGTGACACCATTCTGATGGCGCCACCAGCCAACGGCGTCGGGCTTTTCCTCTGGCTGCTGCCGATCGTTGTCGGTTTGGTGCTGGCCTGGGAGGTCTATCGTAGCCTTTCATCTCGCGCGAGACGCAGCGCGAACAGTGGGCGAGCGTTGGCACATGCCCCAATGGGATCGTCGATGACGATCGACGTTGCTCCAGGAGGGCCAGAATCTTCGCCAGGCATCGATGCTCGATCGGCGTCTAGACCGCTCGAAGGCGTGGCACAAGGCGAGGCGCTCGATGATGCTCAAGTTGGAGCCAAGTCCGCAATTTCGGGCGAAATTGAGAACCTCTCCGAGGGTGGCGGCGAGCGGGTAGCCGATGCTGGTGACCAAGCAAGACCCCAAGAGACGGGAGGGGGCAATGAGAGCCCGACTCGGGCGACTGCAAGGTCAAGCCGCAGGCCGTTGTTCACCCGCCGGCTGGCCCAGATTGGGGCGGCGCTGATCCTGGTAGGAGCTGGCGCGTTGGGGACGCTGCTCTTGACGCGGTCAGGCTCCACAACCGCTCCCAGCCTCAGCCAAGAGTTGGCCTCGGGTGAGGCGCTGGCCGGGCTTGGGGCAGTCAAGCAGGCTCGAACGGAGTTCGACCATGTGTTGGCCACCTACCCCTCGGACCCAACGGCGCTCGCCTATGTTGGTTGGATTGACTTCAACCTCGCCAAGACCAAGAGCACCAAGGCGGATTCGATCACGATCTTGGCTCGCGCGGCCCAGCTCGGAGCTTACGATGCCAGTGCGCAGCTCTATTACGGGCTCGTGTTGTACTATGGTGAGGATAAGCCGGTGCAGGCGGTCGATCACCTCAACCGTTTCCTGGCTACCCATCCGAGCAAGACCCTGGTGACCCAGGCCTACCGACTCGCTAAGCCAGCCTACCTCGCGGCGCACCGGAAGATTCCTAACACCTTCTAGGTTGAACTTGCCAGGGAAGGTTCCAAATGGCTTCCCGGTGAAGGCTTAAGACGAGGAGTAACACGTTGAGTTTCTTTGATCGCAACCGTAAGGAGTTGGAGCGTCGCGGGATCGCTCTTGATCGGCTGCCGCCCGGTCAGTATATGACCGACCGTTTCCCAGTACTGCATGCCGGTGAGGTGCCGATCTACGAGGACCTGAGCACCTGGACCCTCAAGGTCGATGGGCTGATTGCAAATCCGGTTGAGCTCACCTTTGATGAACTCATGGGTCTTGGCCTTGAGGAGCGCACGACCGACATTCACTGCGTGACAAAGTGGTCGAAGTTCGATACCGTCTGGCGTGGCGTGCCGATTACCAAGATCATCGATTTGGTCAAACCTGAGGCTTCGGTGACTCATCTGATCGCGCACGCCGAGTACGGGTTTACTACCAACATCCCGTATCAAGATGTCATCGATGATCCGACCTGCATGCTGGCGGTGGCCTTCGATGGTGAACCGCTCGAACCAGAGCACGGCTATCCTGTTCGCTTTCTCTTGCCACATCTTTACTTCTGGAAGTCAGCCAAGTGGTTGCGTGGGCTCGAGTTTCGTGACTCTGATGCACCTGGGTTTTGGGAGCGTAATGGTTACCACAACTATGGCGATCCCTGGCGAGAGCAGCGCTATTGGGGTAGCTGATCGTTGTTGGCGAGCCGTGGGCTCCGGGCGCGAATGGCAATGCGGTTGTCACTTGCCGAATGAATACGGATGTTACAACCGCTCGTCCCTCCTGGATGGGGCTCGACGCGGGCGAGGTCACCGTCGATGGCGAGACTCTCGAGCAGGCCCTGGATGATGCCGCGCTCAGTCATGCATAGTACTGGGTGATCGGCCACGAGCGCCCCGAATGGGCAACTACGGTTTTTAAGGCCGAGGGTATCGTCGTGTGAGTCCTCTCGGGATGCAAACCCGCTACGAGTGAGGGCGTCGGCGACCAATTTCAGGCTGGTGGCAATGCTTTTGGTCGCCTCGTTCCCACTCATCTGTTGACCGATCTCGCGGCCGTAGTCGAGACCAACTTCGAAGGCGAGGCACTCGGCGCTGTCGTGATCGAGCATCGCGAGTGCTCGAGCAAGAAGCCGGCCAAGTAACGTGGCTTGCTCCCCGAGGCTGTCGACCAACAAGGGTGCTCCGGTGCTCTGGTACTGCTTTGACGGTCGACCTACCTGGGAGGGCGTCGAGCGTTCAAAGGTTGCCTCCAGGTAGCCGCTGGCACAAAGTCGATCGAGGTGATGCCGTGCTACGTTGGGGTGCAATTGGAACTGGCGCCCGATGTCGCGGGCAGTGGTCGGCCCGTATTCGCGAACGTAGAGGTAGATCTCCCTCCGTGTCGGGTCGCCAAGTGCTTGTGAGAGCGCATCGACTGCACCGTTGAAGGAGCCACCAAGGAGTTCTGTCGCAGCCCTTGGTCCTCCATGGTGGGGCTTGCTACCCTGCGACGGACGAACGCCGCTGGCTTGGTGGTTCGTGCTGGCAGCAGCTGACCCATGGGTCGGGGCAATCGATGGCTTGGTCTTGGTCTCGACCACGTCTTCCTGGGCTGGGCTCGATGGAGATGTTGACTTCGTTGTTGTTCCCATGGGCACCTTCTCCTCTACCAAGACGGTAGCGGTATTGTCCCACTAGTTTAATCACGATAGGTTCATTGCGCAGTGATGATGACAGTGGTAGGAGAGATCGATGGCAAAGGGCGTTGTTGAACAGGTCACCGAGCGACTGGGTGCGCTCATCGACGACGAGGTTGGTCGAAGCTTCGGCGAACTCGGTTTGGTCGGCCCCGTGACAAGCAGGCTACGGCGGTTGAATGCAACCCTGTACTACGTTGGCGGCATGCCAGAGGTCACCGAGCGACTGCAGGAGGAGGCGAACGCAGCCGTAAGCGATCTGGCAAACGTTACCGTTGAGCTTGTTCCTCTCGACCCCACGGGTCAGGCGCAGTTGCGAGAGCGCCTCATGACACCACCGATGCTCGAGGCGCGAACATCACGAACCCCAGTGTTCTCGTTGCCTGGCGCGACCACCCGCGTGATTGGTGTTTCATCGGGCAAGGGAGGTGTCGGTAAGTCCTCGGTTACGGCGAATATGGCAGCCGAGCTCGTGAACCGAGGTAAGCGCGTGGGCATTCTCGACGCCGACGTGTATGGGTTCTCCATTCCTAAAATACTCGGGCTAGTAGCCATGCCTCGGGTCATCGACGACCTGATCTTGCCGCCAAAGGCTTTTGGGATCAAGGTGATGTCGCTGGGGTTTTTTGTTGAGGAGGATACGCCGGTGATCTGGCGTGGGCCGATGTTGCACAAGACGATTGAACAGTTCCTGGTGGATGTGCTTTGGGGTGAACTTGACTATCTGCTGGTCGACATGCCACCGGGAACCGGTGACGTAGCCCTCAGCCTGCAGCAGTTCCTTCCCCGCTCAGAGATCTTTGTGATTACGACGCCGCAAGCCGCAGCCGTTCGTGTTGCCCAACGCTCGGCACTTGCGGCCAAGAAGCTCAAACTGCCGGTTCGTGGCGTCGTCGAGAACATGTCCGCGTTCGTGACGCCCAACGGCGAGCGCTATCCCATCTTCGGACAAGGAGGAGGTCGACTGCTCGCTGACGAGCTCGGAGTCGAGTTGCTAGGTGAAGTTCCACTCACCATGGCGCTGCGCGAAGGCGGGGATCATGGTACACCGGTGGTCGTTGGCTCGCCTGACGATCAGGCAAGCGAGAGTATCCGGGCACTGGTTGATAAGCTGGAGAGTCTAGGTCCGGTGAGACGATACCGAAGTGATCTCAAGGTCCAGGCAAAGTAGGAGGTAGATGTGGAGATTCGAATCGGACTTGGTGACGCTATGCGCGAGATCGAGATCGAAATGGATGAGGGTGCTGATCAGGCCAACGTCATCGAAGAGTTCACCAAGGCGCAAGCCGATGGCCAGGGGCTTTGGTGGCTGACCGATCGCAAGGGGAAAAAGGTTGGAGTTCCGGTTGCCAAGGTGCTCTTCATCGAGGTTGGCCCCAACAAAGAGCAGCGCAAAGTTGGCTTTAGCGCCTAGCGCATGATTGAGGAGCTGCTTCGTAAGCGACTGATTTTTGTCGCCGGAAAGGGCGGCGTGGGCAAGAGCACGGTTGCGGCTGCACTGGCTCTCTTGGGTGCACGTCGGGGGCTCCGCGTGCTCGTTGTGGAGGTCGATGGTAAGGGCGACGTCGCGGCGATGCTTGGGCTCCGCGACACCTCATTTGCGCCCCGCCTTGCGGCACCGAACCTCTGGGTTATGGAGATGGACACCGAGGCGGCGCTGGCTGAATATCTACGGATCTATGTCAAGGTGCCGTTCATCTCGAAATTTCCTGGCCTCGGCAAGATCTTCGATTTCGTATCGACCGCTGCCCCGGGTGTGCGAGAGATCCTCGTGGTAGGCAAACTGTGCTACGAGGTGCGCCAAGATCGTTACGATCTCATCGTGGTCGATCCGCCGGCCAGCGGCCATGTCGTCTCTCAGCTCGGGGTGGCAGGCGATGTCGGGGAACTCATTCAGTTGGGTCTAGTGAAGAATCAGACTGAATGGATGCTGAAGATTTTGGAGGACCCCCAACAGTCGGTTGCACTCTTAGTGGCGACGCCAGAGGAGACGCCGGTCGAGGAGGCGTTGGAATTGGCTGATCGGATTCGAGTCGAGACGCCGGTGCACCTCGAAGGAGCGGTGGTGAACCGGCGCTTTGATGGTGCCTTGACTGGCGTCGAGCGTGAGGTAGTCGATGAGATCCGCAAGTATCGCGATGCAGTGGCTGGCCTCACCGAGGTCGTGGGTGCGTCGGATCTTTTTGCGAGAATCTGCCGCCGTCACGACCGTAATCTCGCGGTGCTTCGCGAGCAGCTTGGGAATGCGATCAACGTCGCTACCATCGGCGAGTACTTTGGTATCTTTGAGCCCCACGAGCTTGTCGGGGAGGTTGCGGAGGTACTTGAGGTCGAGCTGTGGTGACGAACCTGCTTGAGAAACTGATCGGCCGAGAGCGCGTCTTCGTGGTCGGTAGTGGAGGGGTGGGCAAGACAACCCTGTCCGCGGCGCTCGCGATCAAAGCGGCGATTGAACGACCCCTCAACGTCCTGGTTGTCACCGTTGATCCAGCAAAGCGGTTAGCGGGGACGCTCGGCGTTGCAGCGCTCGCGAACACTCCGAGGGAGGTCGAGCTCGCTGGGCTGGATGCCAAGGGGCAGCTGTGGGCGGCCTCGGTCGACATGAAGAGTGCCTGGGATGATCTTGTGAAACAGTTCTCCCCTGATGGCGAGACTGCCGACAGGATTTTGGCGAGCCCAATTTATCACAACCTCTCGGCTAAATTCATCGGCTCCTATGATTACGCCGCGGTTCAGGTTCTGGCGGCATTGACCGCAGATGATCGCTATGACCTGGTGATCGTGGACACGCCTCCCTCACGCAATGCTCTTGACTTCTTGGATGCGCCGGCACGGTTGAGGGAGTTCTTCTCATCGCCGCTGCTTGCCCTTTTAACCCTTCCGCGCAGGACTCGCCTGTTTTCGGCGGCGACTCGACCCTTCTACCTGGTTGCTGATCTCGTGCTAGGGTCCGCATTTTTGACCGATCTTACTGATTTCTTCTCGGACTTTGCCAAACTCGCCCCGGGTTTGGTCGAGCAGAGCCGTTCGTTCTCTGAACTGCTCACAGTGCCGGCCACGGGGTTTGTTGCGGTTGCAGCACCCTATGGCCCCTCGGTGGACGAGGCTCATCGTTTGCTGGAGGCGCTGAGGGCGAGAAAGCTCAGTGCTGTTGCCTTTATCGTGAATCGATCCTTGCCATCCTGGCTCTTTACCCCTGATGCGCAAGCGGCGCGAGAATGGCTAACCAACGAAGCCCCGGATGTCCTCGCCAGTGTCCTTGTCGATGATGCCAAGGCGGCCGCTGCGGTCCTCCGCGTCACCTCAGAGCTCGTCTTTACCCACGAGCAGTTTTCGCGAGCACGAGGTCGTGAGCTCGTCGCTGCGTTGCGCGACGTCGGTATCGATCTCTTCGAGGTCCCGATCGCGGAGTCGGATCTTGACTCGCCAGAGGCGCTCGCTGCCCTGATTACCTCTGCCGTTGGGGTTCAGTCTTCGAAGCAAAGCTAAGGTACGGCCGCACATGGCCCTCGATGATCACCCAAATGCCCAATGCGCTGAATCATTATCAGGGGCGACCGCGACGTTGAACCCGTGGATCACGCGCCATCACTGGGCTCATCAACTGGACTACTTTAGGTCGTGGCCTCGAGCGTCCGGCGCCCGCTGGCTAGGCTAAAGGTCATGATCGACTATCACCTGCATCTTTGGTCACACTCCGCCAAGGACAGCTCAGTCACGCTGGCCCAACTCGGGGCATATTGTGATAGGGCGAGTTCCCTGGGGGTCCAAGAGATCGCAGTGACCGAACACTTCTACCGCTTCCGACAGGCTCGATCGATCCTCTCCGGCTATTTCCGCCGCTACCCTGAGAGCCCCATGCGCGACCTGATGGAGAACTATTGGGAGCGTAACTCAACAGCAGACCTTGACCAGTACGTCGCGGTCGTCCAGGAGGCAAAGGCGGCTGGCCTGCCGATCAAGATGGGGCTTGAGGTCGATTACTATCCCGAAGCTATGGAGTCGGTGAGTTCGCTCCTGGCTGGTTATCCCTTCGATGTCCTCCTTGGGTCGGTGCACTGGATTGAGGCTTGGCCGTTCGATCATGTCGATGACCCAGTGGTCATGGCCGAGTGGGAACGCATCGGCGTGGAGCCCGCATGGGCTGCCTACACCCGAGCACTCGAGGAACTTGCAGCGACTCGCTCGGTTGACGTGCTGGCACATCCCGATCTGGTGAAGGTGGCTGGTCATCGGCCCTCGGTGCCTACCGAGTATTACGATCGGATGGCTGAGGCTGCGGCCAACACGGGCGTCGCGGCTGAAGTCTCCTCGGCGGGCCTGCGTAAGCCGGCTGAGGAGATCTACCCGGCACCGGCGCTGTTGGAGCGATTCCTTGCGCGAGGCGTTCCGTTAACCACCGCCTCGGATGCACACGGCCTCGGCGACGTGGCCGATCGTGCACCCGCCATCAAAGAGCTACTCACCTCGTATGGGGTGCAGGCACTGTGTCATTTCGACCAGCGCGTCGGTTCGACGATTGCGATCTAGCCATGTTAGAGCGCGATGCCTCCTCGCTGATCGAATCACGCCGTGCCTACCTAGGAGAGCTGCTCAGGTTCTGGGGGTTCTTGGCGGATCTTGGTTTTAGCGACCTGAGTATTGCGCTGCCGATTGAGAATCAAGATGGGCAACGGGCGCGATATACGATCGTCTCGCAAGTGCGTCCTGCGACCTCGCAGACGGCTCACCCAGGTGATTTAATCGGCATGCAGTTCGATCTCACGGAGGGTTCGCCCATTCATCGTTGCTTCCACCAACAAGAGATTGTTCGCGAGAATCGGTTTGACCCACGGAGTGCGCGTCAAATGACATCGTGGTTCATCCCACTACGCCAAGATGGCGAGGTCTTTGGGGTGATGATTCGCGATCAGCTCAGTGAGCGGCACCGCAACCCAGGAGAGCTTGAGTCTACGTATCTCAGCCTCTTTGATCAGTTCATGGACATGATGATCAACGGTCGCTTCCCTTATCCACCCAGCGAGGTGGAGGAGGCGCCACGTGTCGGCGATGGCGTCTGCGTGCTTGATGCCAATGAACGACTGCGATTCCTTTCGCCAAACGCGTTGAGTGCGTTGCATCGATTGGGCTATGCCAGTGTGCGAGTAGGCATGAATCTCTCGGAGCTCGGCTTGCATATTCAAGCGCTGCAACGAGCTGCGATGTTGCAAGCCCCCGTCTTTGAAGAGGTTGAGAAGTCGCGCGGGGTCACGGTGACCTTTTACTGCTTGCCGCTCTATCGCAGCACTACGAGCACCGGTTATGTGCTGCTGTTACGCGACGTCACCGACTTGCGCCAACGCGATCGTTTGCTGGCATCCAAGGATGCCACGATCCGTGAGGTTCACCATCGCGTGAAAAACAATCTTCAGACCATCTCCTCGCTGCTGAGCCTGCAGGCGCGGCGCCTTTCCAACGGGGAGGCCAAGCTCGCTCTGGGCGAAGCTGAACGTCGCATCCGCTCCATCGCTTTGGTGCACGAGTTTCTCTCCCGCGACGTCTCTGAAGAGGTAGAGATCGATGAGGTGATCGCAGCACTCATCCATTTGGCGCGCGAGTCGAAGTTGCCGGGCCGTGAACTCGAGATCGTTCTTGAGGGATCGGCTGAGCGGGTCGATGCCCAGCGGGTGACGCCGCTGGCGATCGTCTTGGCGGAGCTGATCCAAAACTCGCTCGAACATGGATACGGAGCTGATCGCATCGCGCTCAAGGTCCGTGTTGTCCTCGAACGACACCCAAAGGATCTTTGGGTGGAGATTGCTGACGATGGCGTCGGATTTCCAGAAGATCTGGTGGAAGCGAGTGCGAACTCACTCGGTCTCGCGATCGTGCGCGATCTGGTCACCACCCAACTCGATGGTGGGATCACCTTCGATCGAGCCCGTGGGGGTGGGGCGTTGGTACGGCTCCGAATCCCGGTGCTCACAAACTCACGGTCGTGATTCCATCAAGTGCCGAACGGGCGATAGGCTAGTACACGGCTCCGAATCCCGGTGCTCACAAACTCACGGTCGTGATTCCATCAAGTGCCGAACGGGCGATAGGCTAGTACACGTAGGAGAGATCCAGAAGGGTAGGTATACGCATGAAGATAGCGGTATGCGTGAAGCAGATTTCTGATCCGTCTGAACCGCAGGCGATCGACCCAACGACGATGCGCCTGACGCGTGGTTCCAAGGCAATCCTTGACGACTCCGACGCTTACGGCGTCGAGATCGCGTTGCGTCTCGCAGAGGCTGGGGGCGGTGGCGAGGTGGTACTCATCTCTATGGCGCCGAACCAGGAGGTCCAAGGGGTGCGAACTGGGCTCGCCATGGGTGCCGCCAGCGCCGTGGTGGTGAGCGACCCACTGCTCGCTGGGGCCGATGCATTGACGACTGCGAAGGTACTGGCCTCGGTCGCTGCGCGCATTGGAGCTGATTTCGTGGTTGCGGCAACCGAGTCGACGGACGGTTACACCGGTACTGTCCCTGCGCAGATTGCCGCGCTGTTGGGCTGGCCGGCGCTGACGTTTGCTAAGCAGATCGAGCTTCGTGGCTCTACACTCTCGATACAGCGTCAGACGGAGGATGGCTATGACGTTGTCGAGGCGGACCTGCCGGCGGTCGTGAGCGTTACCGCGGGAGTGGTTGAGCCTCGATACCCCTCGTTCAAGGGAATCATGAGCGCCAAATCGAAGCCCGTTGAGCAGCTCAGTCTTGGAGATCTCGGTTTGTCGATATCCATCGATGAGCAGGTCATCTCCGTCACGGACGCCCAGGCCCGTGCCGCCGGCCAGATCGTCGAGGACGACGGGACGGCTGAAGTCGAGATTATGAACTACCTGGCCCAGATCAAAGTACTCTAAGGAGACGTCGAATGTTAAACAACTGTGTGATTTTAACCGAGCCTCAGGGTGAGGGACTCGCTCCGGTCTCGTTCGAGCTAGCCACGATTGCCCGTACGATCGCCTCGAAGGTAACGGCGGTCGTCTTCGGGGTCGACGCTTCATCGGTAGCCGCATCACTGGCCAACTACGGAGTGACCGAGATCGTCTCACTTGGTGATACCGATGGGCATCTCCCAGCAGTGATGGTTGCTGATGCGATGCGCGATCATATCCAGTCGGCACAAGGAACGGACGTCGTCTTGGTGGCTCAGTCTTACACCGGTCGTGACGTGCTTGGACGCCTTTCGGTCCTGTTGGATGCCCCAGTGTTGACAAATGCGGTTGGGGTTCGAGAGGCCGACGGTGGTCTCGAAGTCGAGAACTTGGTTTTTGGTGGTGAGAAGGTGGTCACGTCGACGATCTCGGCACCGATTCGCCTCGTTGCGGTTCGGCCCAAGAGTGTCGCGGCCGAGCCAGCCGCGGCCCCCTCTGAGCCGCAAGTGCAACAGGTGTCGCCGAGCGCCGACGCGAAGGCGAATCGTGCTGTCATCGTGTCCAGCCACGTTGAAGAGCGTCAGGGGCCCAAGCTCGATGAAGCTGAGGTTGTCGTCTCGGGTGGCCGTGGACTTGGCAGTGCTGAGAACTATCGCTTTATCGAAGAGCTCGCAGGGCTCTTGCACGGAGCAACGGGGGCATCTCGTGCCATCGTCGACGCCGGTTGGGTTCCCTATGCCTATCAAGTTGGCCAGACGGGCAAGACGGTCAAGCCAAACCTCTACCTCGCTGTTGGAATCTCAGGCGCCACCCAGCACATGGTCGGTATGAAGGGTGCGAAAAATATTATCGCCATCAACAAGGACAAGGACGCTCCAATCTTGCAGATTGCAGATCTTGGCATCGTTGGTGACGCCCAAAAGCTGCTTCCTCGTTTGATCGAGGCGGTTCGTCAAAAGGCGGGGGCCTAAGGATCGTCCTAGCTCAACATCGGCGCCACCTCGCCGTCGGCATTCGTCTCAATCGTTGGACGGTTGGTTTTCACGCCCAGCCCATTGACTCGCGCCTCGTGGCGTTCAGATCGCTTGATGTCAGGGGTGAAGGAGGCCGTTGGGGTGGCTCGATCTGATAGCTTGGTACTGTTGACTACTTTCAGTTGGCTAGAGGAGGTTGTGTGATTGTAACGAGCTCATGCGATCTGCCGGGCTATCGCATTGAACAGGTTATTAGTCCAGTGTTCGGGCTCACCGTTCGCTCGCGCAATGCATTTTCCCAGGCGGGTGCTGGATTCAAGTCGATGTTCGGTGGCGAGCTCAAAGGCATGACAAAGAACCTCGAGGACTCGCGATCCCAAGTGATCGAGCGCATGGAGGCCAAGGCAGAAGAGCTTGGCGCTGATGCGGTCGTTGCGTTTCGTTTCGATACCTCAGATATGGATGGCACCTGGACCGAGATTTGTGCCTATGGCACTGCGGTGGTGGTAGCGCCGTTGAGTGCCTAACGATCTGGCTCGTCGTGATGAGGTTGTTGGCGATCTGAGTACTGTGACTCTCGGGTCGGTGGCGCCGTCGCTAACGACCCTCAGTACGCCAGGCTCCGTGATCAAACGAGTGGCCAAGGGTATGGTCGCTCATCGACGTCGAGATCGATGAGGGTAGCCATCGAGCCCAGCACCCGCAGGCGGTGCTGGAGCGTTCGGCATTCGCGCTGAGTCAAGAGTTCCCCAAATTCTGGATCGAGGTCGCTTGCCGCCTGTCGCAGGGCGTCAACAAGATGTTCATCCAGTGGTGCCGCTCCGAACTCCCAGATGACGGTACGTAACTTTGGCTCAACATGGAAACATAGGGCATTGTCGATGCCCCAGAGATGGTGCTCTCCGTCGATCAGGAGGTGTCCAGCCTTTCGATCGGCGTTGTTGGCCACGATGTCGAAGGCGGCGATCTCAATAAAGCGTTCCTGTAGGGTTGGATCGTCGTAGAGGTCGAAGTAATGTCGTTCAAAGTCAGCGTCGACAAAACTTTGCAGTGAGCCGCGTCCGAATGGAAGGTCATCGCGGATAACGATTGGCGGTATAAAATCGAGGCCGAGTTGGCGGGCTAAGATATAGCTCGCCCGTTCTCGTCGGTCGAGACCGGCGTCGAAGTCCCAGAGTGGGCGCTCCAGCGACTCTGGCTTGTAGATGGCGAGCTTGCCATCGCCTTTGAGTTCCACGAGAAGCGCTCCATTGGAGCTGGTCTGGATTTGTCCAAGGACCGTGACGTCGTCGTTGGTCAGCTCCTCTTCGGTGGCTAGAGACTCGGGGCGCGGTGGCCGTTCGTTCTCGGGCATGCATGTCCTTCTGGGTCGAGGGGGTAGCCACACAAGGGACATGGTGGTCGGCCCTGTTCGACCAATCGAGTAGCGGTGATGGCGAATTGAGCCGCCTGCTCTCGGGTGATGACGCAGCGCGCCGTGGCAGGCTCCTCATCGGCGAGTTCTTCGAGTGCAACCTCGATGAGTTCGGTGACAGCGTCAACTTCAAGTTCAATCGAGCCGACGATCCATGCTGGGGTCACATCTCCCACCAGAGCTGTCTCGCCGGTGAGTTCGTGTGGGCGCGATAGCTCTTCAACGGCGGTCGTGAACCCTTGGATCATGGCCAATACCTGGGCTTTTTCAACCTTGAGCGTAAGTAGCAATGCTCCAGCTCCAATCTGGAGTAGAAAAACGCGATGGCCGGGTTCGCCGATTGTCCCAACGGTGAAGTGGGTAACGGCGCCAAAGTCAATCGATTCGCTCAAGCTGCTGGTCCTTTAGTCAACGATCCTGTGTTGAGAGAGTCTAGGTTGATGCCCGTCTCGCCAACGACGAAAACGGTCATGGAGGCGGTGGCCACTGAGATCCGATGCATCTGGTCGAGATGCATGCCGAGGGCCTCGGTGGCCAGGATCTTAATGGGATCTGCGTGAGTGAAGCCGACGACGGTCTCACCTTTGTTTTTCGCGCGCAGCTCGGCGACGAGGTCGAGCATGCGGGCGAGGACCTCTCGGATCGCCTCTCCGTCAGGGAAGCGAAAGTTGCCGGCTTGGGCCATGAGCTCGCGCCATGCTGGCTTGCGATAAAGCTTGGTGAGTGTGGCTCCGGTCCACTCACCAAAGTCACACTCAATGAGTCGCGGCTCGACGATCGGCGTCAGGTTCAGCCGTTCACTAAGTGGGTGGGCAGTCTCTTGGGCACGTTCGAGTGGCGAGGTGAGGAGGGAGGCGACGTTCCCGAATCGTGACGGCAGCTGCTCGGCTAGTGCCATCGCCTGCTGGAGTCCATAGTCAGATAGGTGCAGCCCAGGAGCCTGTCCAGGCAAAACCTTGCCGGTGGTCGGCGTAGTGCCATGTCGCACCAGAATGAGTCGAGTTGGGGTCGCCGCGGTCAGTTGCTTAGAGCCTCTCAACGATCATCGCCATTCCTTGGCCACCTCCAACACACATGGTCTCAAGCCCATAGCGCCCATTGGTGCTGGACAACCCGTTGAGCAGTGTCGTCATGATGCGAGCACCTGTCATGCCGAAGGGATGGCCCAGTGCAATCGCTCCACCATGGGGATTGAGCTGATCATCGATGGAGATATGTGTCTCACGGGCGACCGGGAGTACCTGGGCTGCGAAGGCCTCGTTGAGCTCAACGATGTCCATCTGTTCGATCGTCAGTCCAGTGAGGGCCAAGACTTTGGCGATCGCCTGGATTGGCCCAACACCCATGATTTCGGGAGCAAGCCCAGAGACGGCACTCCCGACGATTCGAGCGAGCGGGGTCAATCCAAGCTCATTGGCTAGCTTGTCTGACATCACCACGACACCCGCTGCACCGTCATTGAGCGGGCAGGAGTTGCCAGCCGTGACGGTGCCATCTGGCAGGAAGACCGGCTTGAGCTCGGCGAGCTTGGCGATGGTCGTGTTGGGTCGTGGGCCATCGTCTCGGCTGACGACGCTCTGGTCGCTGAGGGTGACGGGCAGGATCTCTCGATCGAAGAAGCCAGATTCCAGGGCAGCAACCGCACGGTCTTGAGAGAGCTTGGCGTAGGCGTCCATGTCTTCCCTCGTGACATTGAATTGTCTAGCGACGTTTTCGGCGGTCAGTCCCATTGGAATGTACATGTCGTTGAGATAGTCGGGGCGGGTCTTGTCGGTAAAGCGGGGGTTCATATCCTCTGGGTCGAAGCCCTTGAGCGAACACCGCGTCGTGCTCTCGACACCGCCAGCGACAAAGACCTCGCCTTCGTTTGCCTTGATGGCGTGGAAGGCCATGCGTATCGCCTGAAGGGATGATGCGCAGAAGCGGTTGACAGTGGTACCCGGTACGGTGTCGGGTAGACCGCCGAGCGCGGCAACGTTGCGGCCCAGATTCATGCTCTGCTCGCCGTGTTGCAGCGCGGCACCCCAGATAACATCGTCGATCCGGCTCGGCTCGAGATTCGGCAGGCGGCGCATCAGCTCGGCGATAACGAGACCCGAGAGGTCATCGGGGCGCTCATTGACAAACGACCCCTTAAATGCTCGGCCAATTGGGGTCCGTACTGCGGCGACGATAACGGCTTCTGACATGCTTTTGCTCCTTCATACGATGATGCTATGTTGACGTTGTGGTGACGTTCGTGGTGATCGGTTTGGCTACGAGGTGGTTGGCGATGGCTCTATTGCGTCGATCTGGCGTCGGTGCGAGATAGGCCGCGCGGTACGAGGCTAACGAGACGGAGCCATGGCCTCACACAGCCGAAGAATTCTCGCGGCGTGCCCCGTTGCCTTGACGGCATAGAGAGCATGGGCGATGGTGAGGTCGGGATTGAGGATGAAGGTTGATCGGATCACGCCGACCACTTTGCGCCCGTAGTTCATCTTCTCGCCGTAGGCCCCCCAAGCCGTCATCACCTCCTTGGTCGGATCGGCCAAGAGATCAAAGCCGAGATTAAAACGCTCGGCAAATCGTAGGTGACTCTCGACGGAGTCGGGAGAGATACCGACCAGACCGATGTGAAGATCACGGAGCTGATCGCCGATTTCGTTCAGATCCGTCGCCTCGAGTGTGCAGCCTGGTGTCATGTCCTTTGGGTAGAAGTAGACGATGCTTACCTTGCCGGCAAGCGACTCAAGGCAGGTCACCGAGGAATATTGGTTTGGGAGACAAAACGATGGGGCACGATCGCCCGCTGCAAGTCGTATGGTTTCGGCCATGGCTCCAGGCTAGTCCATCACGGGAGTATCCGGTAGTCGGGGTGATGTACGCGATGCGTGCTTTCGTCTGGGCGTGATGACCATCATCTTGATTACAGAATGGGCTATAGTAGTGGCTATGGAACTTGTCTGGATCCTGTTGTTTGTCGTGTGTATGGGATTGTATGTCACGATGTGGATCGGCCACCGTCGCAGGGAGCGGCGGGCAAGTTTTACGCTCGTGCTCAACAGCTACCCCCAATCAGCACGGCGTCATTGGCGAAGAGTCGTTAAGGCCAGTCGCCGGTCAGCGACGTCACCGACAGGCCTTGAGACCTCAACCAGCGAAATCCCCACCGCCTTCCTGCGAGCCGAAAAGATGCGACTGGAGTCGGCTCAGCGAATGCGCCCCTTGATTTTGGCGACGGCCGCTGTCCTCTTCCTGGCTGAGGGAGTTGTGGGACTCGCTGGACCGAAACCTTCCCCGTTCGTCGGAGATCTGTTGGCGAGCGTCTTGTTTTTCATCTTCGCATTCGCGGCCTGGGTGCGCGGGCGATCACGCGGCTGGGCACCAACCCATCGTGGTGTGATCGGGCGAAGAATCGCTGACTATGACCTGTTACTCAACGCGCGTGGTCACTGAGATTTTGCCACTGAAATCTAGCCACTGAGCCAAGATCTCGCATGCTCGTGTGTGTTCGTTGATCAGAATCTCCCAGCGAGAGGGTTCCTCGCACGGGTGAGACTTCAATGTGGTGCCTCCCAGGTTGGAGGGTGGTCAGCCGTAGGGTGACGCAGGCCTTTACTTGACCAAGTTCGAAGTCGACATTGGCCTCGAGAGACTGATTTGTTCCTGGAGAGCTGGAGTCCACTGTGTCGCTGCATTTTCTGGGGTGATCTGGGCGTAGTGATCGGTGTGGCTGGTCCGGTCTGAGTCTTCGTAGCCGGTTGGGCAGGCCGGTAGGATGGAGGGAGAAAAGATGGAGGTAATACATGTCCTTAACCGAATTAGAGCCTGCTCAGTCCGTGCTTGTGGTCACAGCTCACCCAGATGATGTCGATTTTGGCATCGCAGGAACGATCGCAAAGTGGCGCGCCCAGGGTACTGAGATCGCCTACTGCATCGTCACCGATGGTGACGCTGGTGGATTTGACCCATCAATCCCACGCTCCGAGATACCCTCGATTCGCCGTCGTGAGCAGGTGGCGGCAGCCAAGACTGTTGGTGTAGATACCGTCGAGTTCCTTGGCTATCATGATGGTTCGCTTGAGGTGTCGATGCAGTTGCGACACGACATCACGGCCATGATTCGCCGGTTCAAGCCAGAGCGTGTGCTCTGCCAATCGCCGATTCGTAACTTTGCTCGCATCGGGTCTTCCCACCCAGATCATCTTGCGGCGGGGGAGGCCGCTCTGTGCGCAGTGTATCCGGATGCCCGCAACCCATTTACACATCAAGATCTGCTCGCAGACGGCCTCGAGGCCCACACGGTACTCGATGTCGCGCTGATGGCCTACCCCGATCCAACCCACTATGTGGATGTCACCGATACTTTTGATGCCAAGATTGAGGCGATTTCACAGCATGCGAGCCAGCTCCCAGACCCATCGGGTATGCGAGAGATGGTTCGTGGATGGTTGGCAGCTGGAGCTGCATCCGCGGGACTACCTGATGGTCGATTGGCTGAAATGTTCTTCCTTGTGAAGACGGCCTGACGAGCAGCGGTTGATGGTGGGATTCTAACGAGGGGAATGGGTCAATGGCGACACAACTTGGATCTGATCTTTTGGCACATATCGGCGGAACGCCTCTTGTGGAGGTCGAGGATAACATTTTTGTCAAACTGGAGTACCTGAACCCCTCCGGCTCCATCAAGGCTCGCATCGCCAAATACATGGTTGAGAGGGCCGAGGAACAGGGCCTTCTTGAGACGGGCATGACGATTGTGGAGGCTTCCAGTGGCAACACTGGCAACGCGCTGAGCATGGTGGCTGCCCAGAAGGGTTATGCGATGCTGGTCCTCATGCCGGAGGGCCTGTCGAGTGAGCGCGTGGCCATCTCCAGGGCCTTTGGGGCGCAGGTGCGAGAGCTGGGGGACTTCCATGTCAACAGTGCACTCCAAGAGGCACGCCAAATCGGTTCACAACCTGGATACTTTTGTCCAGGACAGTTCGATTCCGAGCTCAATGTTGAAGAGAATCGTGAGGTGTTCGGACCCGAGATTTTGGCAGATCTGGGTGAAGGCCATCTCCCCGATGCCTTCGTCATGGGCGTTGGTACCGGTGGGACGCTGATCGGGGTGGGCCAGTGTTTCCATGCAGTCAACCCCAGCTGTTGGTTGGTCGGGATGGAACCGGATGAGTCGTGCACGATCCTCTGTGGTGAGGTGCATCATCACAAGATCGAAGGCATCGCTGATGGCTTCATTCCCGGGATCTTCGAACGACACCGCGATGAGGTTGATGAGCTGGTGGCGGTGACCAGTTTGGACGCGATTACCGAGATGTACGCGCTCGCGCGGCGCGGCTACCTTGTTGGCCCGAGTTCAGGTGCCAACCTCGTCGCAGCACGGCGGCTCAAGGAGCGTCATCCGGAATTCCGTACGATCGTGACGGTGTTCTGCGATGAGGGTGAGAAGTACCTCAGTGAGTACTATCTGGGGCACTGAGGGGCATGGGTGCCATGTCCATCCGTCGTCCGGGACGCGAAGTTACAGCGGTGTCCTGTCGTAATTGGAAAATCGACAAATACGTGGAAAATCTACTAAAGGGCGGTGCGTAAGCACCGCCCTTTAGTAGATCCCTTGTTGGACCGTTATGGTCCAACGGAGCCAATGCCTGCCTCGACATGGTTATGACGAGGCAGGTTTGGTGATTTCTTAGTCGGCAAGACTCGCTTCGCCGCCCTGTACCTCGCGTCGGAGTTCGGCTGCTCGTTCGAAGGCCTGCTCCGTGTCGGTGCTATTGCGACCGGATGCAACCGCCCAAGTGTAGAACACGATCGCAATGACAATGTCAACCACGATATCATAGGGATAGTGGATGAGGCCCTTGTGGTTGTTGTAGGGCGCCCCAAACCTCGCCGCACCGAAGTAGGCGATCGCCAGCATCGCTAGGAGGTAGATCGGTAGCCAGATGCCAGATTTCCAGTCTTCACTGGTGATTTTCTGTACCGGGGCCCCGAGCCAAGAAGCGATCAGGTAAACGACGGTGCCTCCGAGGATGCCCAGGACGAGTTTCCAGTCGACCGCCCAACCCGACCAGTAGATGATGAGAGTGCCACCGATGAAGGCGAGTACGCCGAAGACCTTAGCCCCTCCGAGCCGGAACGGACGGTGCTTGTCGTTGTGATACTTGCGAAACACGGCAAGCGAAACCGGCCCCATCACGTAGGTGAAGGCGGTCGCAGAAGAGATGACCCCTACCAGGCTCTGCCAGCTCGGGAAGGGGAGCAAGAAGATGATCGCGAAGAGCACCGTGATCGACATCGCCCAGATCGGTACGCCGAACCGCTCAGAGATCCCTCGGAACTTGTTACCGAGGTAGTTGTTGCGAGCTGATCCGAGCACGACTCGACCTCCGGAGGAGAGGTAGACCAAGCCAGTCCCAGATGGAGAGAGAACGGCGTCTGCATAGAGGATCGATGCCAGCCAGCCGAGCCCAATAATGGTCGCCACTTGCGCGAATGGTGAAGTGTAGGCCAGTGCCGCCCATCCCTTGGCGATCGCATTCGGCGGGAGTGCCGCGATGAAGACCACCTGGACCAGCGTGTAGACGAGTGCTCCAAGGAGGATTGCCGTCAAGATGGCGCGTGGGACATCGCGCTGAGGGTTCTTTGCCTCGCCAGCCATGTCAACGGCCTGGCGGAATCCAAGGAGTGAGAAGATGATGCCACCCGAGGAGACGGCGATGAAGATTCCAGCTGTGCCATAGGGCATGAAGCCCGAGCCGTGCGCGGTCGTCGCCGTGTAGTTGCCCCAGTGCTTGGCGACAAACAAGATCACGATGATGGTCAGCGTCGGCGTGATGAACTTCAAGAAGGTGACCACGCTGTTGATCTTGGCAAAGACCTTGACCCCGTAGATGTTGATGGCGTAAAAGATGAGCAGGATGATGGCTTCGACCACGAAGTCCAGCGTCTTGTTGTTCTGGAACGAGGTGATGTAGTGTTCTGCATACTGCACAACCGCCTCCGCCTCGATTGCAGGCACGGCTGCATAACCCAAAAATGCACCCCAGCTCATGATAAAGCCCGCAAGCGAGCCGTGAGTGAAGTGCGGGAATCGAGTGATACCACCGGCCTCAGGTAGCATGCCCGAGAGTTCGGCGTAGACGAGTGCGATAAAGAGCACGATGACGGCAGCGATAATCCATGCAAGAATGGCCGCTGGACCTGCGTAGTTCGCTGCGTAGAGCACGCCGAAGAGCCAGCCAGAGCCGATGATCGCACCGAGCCCGGCGAAGCTGAGGTCGATGTACGACATTTCACGCCGTAGTCGGCCCCCTTCGGCAGGTTTACTTGTTTGCATTGAGTAGGTCCCCCTGACTTCTCAGTCTGATCCATAGCTAATAGACGGGCCGATTTGGCCCAATCGAAGGCAAATAACACTTCGATTGGGGCTAACTTAGTACAACCGCAGCGTCGAAACCGGCATTTTCTGTAAATTCCCTGAGTTTGTGAGTGAGTAGGGTTTACGTGGCGTTGCTACACCAATCGATGACATGCGAGATGCATCGCACGACGTAGCGCTAGATTACCGTGACGCGGCCACGTTGTGCTACCGCTGACGCCTTCATCGGTCGTTGCTGACCGCCGGTTAGCCAAGACAGCACTCCAGCCATCCCCGGCACCCCAGGTGCCGAGTATGGCACGACACCCCAGGTGCCCAGTATGACACGGCACCCCAGGTGCCCAGTATGACGCGGCACCCCAGGTGCCCGGTATGACGCGGCACCCCAGGTGCCCGGTATGACACGGCACCCCAGGTGCCCAGTTATGTATGGGCGGTTGCGAGGATGGAGGTCAAGGCAGTTGTCGATGCCTCGTTCTCGACGATGGACGACCCCGAGAGGTGGGGGTGATGTCCTCTATGTTCATGTATGTTCATGAGAACCACGGACTTTCACCCACAGCCGGTAACGCACCGCAGTTGGCCTATACCCTGTCAGTGTTGGTGCTCGCGGTTGTGTTGAGCGCATCACGGCGTGTAGCCTTGGGCGAGATGCGAGACGAAGAAGGGAATGAGGTGGATCAAGCCGGCTTTTATGATGTCATTTTTGGGCGCCGAGATGTTCGGGGTCAATTTAACGGTGAACCCCTGAATCCAGCGGTGCTCGGGAGGATACTGACTGCCGCCCATGCCGCCCCAAGCGTTGGGATGTCCCAGCCATGGGATTTCGTGCTGGTTGAAGCACTGCCAACGCGACAGGCATTCCATGAACACGTACAGAGTGAGCGCGCGATCTTCGAAGCAAGCCTCGACGACGAGGCAAGGAAACGCTTCAGTGGGATCAAGATTGAAGGAATCCTGGATGCAAGCCTTGGTATCGTCGTCACCTACGATCCGGAACGGGGTTCCCCACACGTCCTTGGTCGTCATGCGATTGCTGACGCGGGGTTGTACTCGGTGTGTTTGGCGATTGAAAACCTCTGGTTGGCGGCTACAGCTGAGGAGGTCGGAGTAGGGTGGGTTTCGTTTTACCGAGAGGAATTTCTCGCTGAACTCATCGGCTTGCCCGCTGGCCTGCGACCCGTGGCCTGGCTCTGCGTCGGCCCGGTCACACACTTTGAGAGGGTGCCTGATCTGGAGCGATTCCAGTGGCAAGCCCGTCGGCCACTAGAGCCACACCTCTTTGTCGATCGATTTGGGACGCCACTCAACGATAGTGAACTCATCGCGCTGCCGACGAAGCTAATGGCGTCTGACTAAGATCTTTGGACTACATAAGACCGGCCCGTTGCTTCGATAATCAAAATGAGGTCCTCGGCGGGCCCGCTGGCGCGTTAGAACTTCAGGCTCTCGAGCAACGCCTGCAGCATCTCTCCCTTGCGTAAGTTCTCCGCAACCTTGTTGACAGCCGTGGTAATACCATCGTCGAGCGGTTGCCCCTGATACATGGCTCTCGAGAGGTTGTTGAGTCGATCCTGAACCTGCTGTTGCGCAAGAACAGATGAAAGATCAGATGTCGATACGGCTGTTAGGAGCTCTCGTGTCGTAGCGATGCCACTGTCGAGCTCAAGCTGGTAGAGGGATTCGACGAAACCTTCGAGGTCATCAATCGAGCTGGCTTGATCGACGAGGAGCGAAAGATAGAGAGCGAGCGCGCGTCCTGGAACAAGGAGATCGATCGCTTGCTGGTCGATTTGAGCCTGTGCCAAATGCTCCCGGCGCTGGAGCCAGCTCGCGGGCAGCTCTTCGCGCGCACTCAAGTCGCGAGCAACCGTCTTCACTTGAGTCACAAGTTGGCTCAAGTTATCGGTATCAAAGAGTTTGTCGGGCTGGCTAAGCACGAGTCGCAGCTCAAGTGCAGAGGTGCAGACGAGATCCTGAAAGCCGAGATAGGCATCCATGCGGGCATCAAACGACGTCCCGCTTGACCAGAGCAGGCGACGCACGGTTGTGCGTGCATCGGTGAGCACCAACGCGAGGTAGAGATACTCGGCTGCCTGGACAATTGAGATGTTCGCTGCGGCCGCGATTGCTTGAACGCCGAACACGCCAACATGGTTGACGATGACGTTGGCGATGGTCGTGGCGATGAGTTCCCTGCGTAACGGGTGACGAAGTGAGAGTTGCTCGATTCGTTGGCGCACGGGCAACGGAAAGTACTCTTCGTAGAGACCATCGGTGAGGGGATGGTCAAGTAGTGAACTCTCCATCAGCTGTTGATTGAGGTCCAGCTTGACGTAGGAGATAATGATGGCGAGTTCAGCCCTTGTCAGCTTACGACTCGGGGTATCCACTGCGGTGATCGATGGATCCGGTAGGTTCTCAACGCTAGGGGCTAAACCGGCGGTATCAACGAGATGCCTCAACAGCCGCGTGATCTCCCCCCATGATCGATCGTACCGTGCCTCGGCCGCTGACAATGCCCAGTTTTGGTAAACATTGTCGGCGAGCACTTGGGTCTCAACCTCTGAGACGCACTGTGCAAGTACGTCGTTGCGTTGGTCGACGGTGAGTACTCCCTCCTGGACGAGGGCATCAAGAGCGATCTTGATGTTGACCTCGTGGTCGGAGGTGTCAACGCCCGCCGAGTTGTCGATCGAGTCGGTATTACAGTGACCACCGCTCAGGCAGTACTCGATACGCCCAAGCTGGGTCATGCCGAGGTTGCCTCCTTCGCCGATTACCCTGGCACGCACCTCGTTACCGTTGAGTCGCACCGGGTCGTTCGCCTTATCGGCCACGTCGATGTTAGCCTCGGTCGAGGCCTTGACATAGGTGCCGATGCCTCCATTGAAGAGAAGGTCGACTGGTGCGCCCAGGATGTGCTTAATGAGCTGATTCGGTTCATAGGAGCCAACGGGAATGGCAAGTACCTCGGCGATTTGAGGGGAAATCGTGATGCTCTTGACGCTACGAGGGAAAACACCCCCTCCTTCGGAGATAGCCGATTTGGGGTAATCCTCCCAAGTGGTGCCAGCGCCTTGCGAGAAGATTGCGGCGCGGGCCTGCCAAGAGACTTCGGGTTCAGGGTCTGGGTCGAGGAAGATATGCCGATGATCAAAGGCGGCAACGAGCTTGAGTTGGTGTGATCGTAACATGCCGTTGCCGAACACATCGCCAGAGAGGTCGCCGATGCCGACGACGCGGATCGGCGTTCGCGCGACATCGATGCCGAGCGAGTCAAAGAGATGCTCGACCGAGACCCAGGCACCCTTGGCCGTGATGCCCATTTGCTTGTGATCGAAGCCGTGAGACCCACCAGAGGCGAAGGCATCGCCCAGCCAATAGCCACGGCTCACTGCGATCTCGTTAGCGATATCTGAGAAGGTGGCCGTTCCCTTGTCGGCTGCGACGACCAGATAGTGATCCGGGCCGTCATGGCACAGTGTCTGCTGAGGAGGTACAATCTTGCCGGCGATGAGATTGTCGGTGAGTGAGAGCAATGTCTCCATGAAGATCCGATATGATCGCTCAATCTTGGCCGCATTGCGACTCTTGGGATCAAGGTCTTTGACGATGAACCCACCCTTGGAGCCGACCGGCACAATGACGGCATTTTTGACGGTCTGTGCCTTCATGAGCCCGAGGATTTCCGTTCTGAAGTCCTCCATGCGATCGGAGAAACGGATACCGCCACGAGCCACGGGTCCACCACGCAGATGGACGGCTTCGGTGGTCTCGTTGCGGAGATAGATCTCGTAGCGTGGTTTTGGATCAGGCAGGAACGTGAGTGGGCGAGGGTCGATTTTGAAGGCCACTGCTTTGCGTTCGGCTTGGAAGAGGTTCGTGCGCAACATGGCTCGAATGAGTTCGCTCATGCCGCGAAGCACTTTGTCCTGGTCAAGCGATGAGACCGTTGCCAGTGCCTCATCCAACGAACTCAGCAGTCGTCCCTCTGATTCCTCCCGATCCATGTCGGAGATGGCCGGATCAAATCGGTTAAAGAAGAGGCGCACCAACATGCGTGCAAGCACGGGTTGGCCGACTAGAGCTTGTTGACAATAGGCCTCTGAGTATCCGAGGTTGGTCAGTCGCATGTAGCTGGCCAAGGCACGCAGCACAGCAATCTCTTCTGGATTCAGATCAGCGGTGATCGCGAGCTGATTGAGCTGGTCATTCTCTTCATCGCCGAGCCAGATCGCAGCCAGCGACTGCTCCACTCGCTCTCTGACGCGCTCGCTGTTGAGGCGTTCGGCGGATTGATCGTCGTCGACGACAAGGCCGAGGTCGATAATCCAGAGCTCGCGGTTGCCGCTTCGACCACGGTATGGCTGTTCGTCGGAGACCTTGAGGCCAAAGTTCTCGATCACCGGCAAAATTTGCGAGAGAGACAGTCTGTTGCCGAGGAGAATGAGATGAAGGCGAAGGTCGCCGTTGGTGCCGATAAGGAGACGAGTCGAAAGGCGACGATCAGACTCCAGCAGTGACGCAATGGCGACCAGGTCGGAGGTGATAAATTCGTCGTTCTCCTCTTGTTGGTAGCTCTCTTCGACCGACTCGGCGACAAGGTCGAGTGCACCAAGCACCTTCGGCAAGAAGTCTGAATCGATCTCTTGGCGCAGTTTGGCACGGATCCGGGCCCGCCACGGAGTGGTGACCCGATCCAGTTCGTCGCGCAACTTATCGAGGCCATCCGGGGTGAGCGAGCCGAGCAGTACGTACTCGAGTACGAGGCGGCGTTCACCATAGAACCGGCCAACCTGCTTGGGAACCCCTTCGCAGTAGATCGACAAGGTATCGTCAATACGATCTTCGATGCCAAATTCGACTCGATCACCTGGCACCAGCACAAGGAGATGGCGTGGGCCCGTCGGCTCTTGACTGAGAAACACCTGCGTGCGAGAGACCTCTTCGACCAGGAGGCCGGCGCGTGCAAGCTCAAGAAAATCGTTCATCTGCAGGGCAAGCACGGTATCGATGTTGAGCGAGGTAACGAAGTCCCGTAGGACTCGATAGGAATGACTCGTAGGGAGCAAGTTCAGGCGTTGACGAGCTGCCTCAAGGCGAGTCGCCACCTCGGGCACTGCCAGCCCGATTGAACCAGTGCGAGACGGCCGAAAAATGCCGACGAAATCGACCTCCCCCTCTGGTGCCTTGAATGAGACGGCGCGCAGTTGGGAGAAGTCAAGAATCTCGGAGCGTGCTGGCAGGACCTGGATTCGGTAGTTCGTTGTGAGCCCCCTTGGCCACTGCCGATCGATGACGACATCCTCGCGGGTGAGCCCAAGATCGAGGCGAGTACCCTTCTTTGGACGGCGAATCTCGGCAAAAGGCAAAAAGTGGGAGAATGCAGAGTCGCTGACGGGAGCCTCAGTTTTTCCGTTGATCGGGAATTCCTGATCTTCAACGAGATGGAGGAGGTCTGACAACATACGGTCACGGTCACGGTTGAAGTGGTGTAACTGCTGATAGCGCTTGGCAAGGGTTCGCAGTAATTGTTCAGCCTCAACCTTGGTGACTGCGATCGGGATTTGTGCGGCAAAGAACGACAGTAGGTCCGATGGTTGGGCTGACGAGACATTGCAGCCACAACTCGCGAGATCGGATCGTTCGAGAATTGGGTGGATCGTCGTGAGTCGATCTGACTTTTCTCGAATGGTCTGTAGGAATGTGTCGACGAGGAATTCCATGTCGTTGCTTACGATGGAGATCATCGTTCCTGGAGCTCGCATGGTCGAAAAGACGGATTCCAACTCGGAGAACCCATCGGGCCGACAACGAATCCGCACCACATCAGACCCTCGAACAATCTCCATCACGCAGATGTCATCGGTTCCGATGGCATCGAGCGTATGCATCTGCGAGGTGAGTGCGGCGATGACGAAGTCAGTCGAGAAGGCGGTCTCCTCCTCTGGATCGATGTGAGCCGTAAAGAGGCGGGCAAAACCGAGAAAGGCCTTACGCTTCGCAGGCGTCTGAGCCTGGGACTCGAGGTCTCTGAGACGCTCCTTCAACCCGCTAAAGACCGGATTTTTGGCAGGCTTCTTTGATGTAAGTGTCAACTTCGACTCCTTTGTCGAGTAGATCTATCCTCTAACTTAGCGGCTCTGGTTCCACTCATGCAACACCGTGGAGCTACTCTCTTGATGCCGAGGGCCGTGGCCAGGACTTTCCTGTTCGAATAATCGGCAAAGATCGTGACCGTCTTAATGGGCTCTTCATGGACTCGGGCACCACGGAGCTGCTCGGTCAGGTTGTGCGTGGTAGCGCTAGGTTGGAGGGTGTGATAACGCCAAGAGTTGGCGCTAGCCCTTAGGAATGGAGAAGTAGTATGCGTCGTTCTGTGTACTGGGCGCTTGCATGGCCGTTCTTCCTCGCGTTAGCCTTCTTACTCGCTATCTTGATCGGGTTGGTAGCGCTGGATCTGTTGAGCTTTGCGTATCGACGGATTGGTATCGCTCCCGGTTGGCTGCTGCTCACGCTCGCTGGCACCATTGTCGGGAGTTTTATCAACGTCCCTGTGGCCCGCGTTCACAACCCAGTCGAGCAGCCCATCGAGCGCTCGATCAGCTTTCTTGGTGTCCGTTATGTAATACCGACGCCGCCGCGTCCTAGCGAGACGACGATTGCGGTCAACCTCGGTGGAGCCGTAATCCCGACGATGTTGTCGGTATATCTTGCGGTTCATGACCATTTGGAGTTGCTCGCACTCATCGGAGTGGCAATTGCAGCGGTAGTGGTCCGTTTCGTCGCCCGTCCCATACGGGGTGTGGGGATCGCGGTGCCGATTCTCCTGCCGGCCCTCGTCGCCGTGATCCTCGCGTCACTGCTCACCGTTCACTATCTCGCAGCGCTCGCCTATATCATCGGGGTCATGGGTGTGCTCATCGGTGCTGATTTGTCGAATCTCAACAAAACACGATCCCTCGGTGCGTCGATCGTCTCAATCGGTGGGGCAGGAACGTTTGACGGCATTTTCCTCACCGGTCTCCTGGCCGTCTTGCTTGCCTCAATCTGATCGGGACAATGCGGCGACGCGCTAGCCACTGACCCTGAGCGCATGCGGGTGATCGTTGTAGTGCTGCGCCGGGGACGACATCATTGCCCTTGACTCAGGGAGTAGCCCGGGACTCCATCGAAGGCAAACAGCCCCTCGGTTTTGATGAACGGCAACCCAGCGGCATCGAGCCGGCGAAGCTGGTCGATAAGGTCCGCGGTTGTGAGAACAGTCGATGGATCGGTCGCCTGAAACCGACAACGCCAGTGGTCGACACAGAAGGTCTCGGCTGCTCCATCTGGATACACCTTCTGGCCGCGGTTGCTGATCATGATCAGCCCCATATGGGGGTTGAGATTTGCCTCGATCAGGTGACCGAGTTCGTCAGCGCTACCTCGCCATTCGAGGAAGATGTCGATCCCCGCAATGGTCTTGACCTCGATTGGACGATCCGTTACCGTAACGGCGATTGGCTCTTCCGTATCTGGATAGTGAACGGGTGTGAGCTGTTGCGGAGCCTCTCCAAGTCGCTCGATTACCGACTTTGCAAATTCTGCGGTACTTACCATGCGCTTTGATCGACCCTCGGTGAAGATGTCTTGGGTATGGACACCATCTTCGATCGTTCGCAGCCAGGCGTTGTGAACACTGGTAGCGATCTCCCCGAGCCCAAGGTGAACTAACATCAAGACGGCTCCCATTAGTAAGCCCGATGGATTGGCCACATTTTGACCCGCTAATGGGGGCGCTGATCCGTGGATCGCCTCGAACATCGCAATCTCATCGCCAATGTTTGCGCTGCCAGCCAATCCGACAGAGCCGGTGATCTCGGCTGCGACATCCGAGAGGATATCTCCGTATAGGTTCGGTAGAACGAGAACGTCGAACTGCTCTGGTGCGGTGGCAAGCTTTGCGGTTCCAATATCGATGATCCAATGCTCGGATTCGATATCGGGATACTGGGCTGCGACCTCATCGAAGATTTTGTGGAACGTTCCATCAGAGAGCTTCATGATGTTATCCTTGGTGAAGCTGGTGACCTTATGGCGGTGGTAGCGGCGCGCGTACTCGAAGGCATAACGAATAATGCGCTCGCTGCCAGGGCGTGTGATGAGTTTGAGCGTCTGAAACACGTCTTGGGTTTGGCGATGTTCGATGCCTCCGTAGAGGTCCTCCTCGTTCTCACGAATGATGACCAGATCCATGCCTGGATGCTGGGTTGGGATGAACGGTGCGTAGGAGATGCACGGACGTATGTTGGCATAGAGTCCGAACGTTTTGCGAATGGTCACGTTGACACTCTTGAAACCACCACCTTGTGGTGTGGTGATTGGGGCCTTCAGTAGAACCTTGGTGCGTCGTAGCGAGTCCCAGGCGCCTGGTTCGACGCCGGACGAGATGCCTTGCTCAAAGACCTGCGCACCTACTTTGATGCGTTCAATCTCGAGATCGGCACCTGCGGCCTCAAGAATGTCCAGAGTGGCAGCCATGATTTCTGGTCCAATGCCGTCCCCCTCGGCGACGGTGATGCGTTTTGCCCTGTCGGTGCCCATCTCTTTGCTCCTCGTCTTCGTAAGCTCCTCGCCCTCTCGGCGAGGCACGGCTTGCGCACTGTTCGCTCGGTCGTGAAAGTTAGAGAAACCTCTTTGTCCCCACGTTGATCAATCAAATTGTAGACGACACTTGCGTGCGCCACCAAAAGTGGATGGGTGACGGTCGTCAATGCAAGCTCGCAAACAGCTTGATGGCAAGGTTGGACGGGAGGCCGTGCTTGGTGCTGAGAGTATGAATCGTGAGTTGAGGTAGCGACTGGGGCTACCGTTGTGGGGGGTTAGAGTCGATTTTTGAGGTCGAGACGATGGGGTACGCTACAGTGAACGTATTCTTTAACATATGTGCTGTAATGTAGTCACAATGGGCAACATGTTAACCATCAGTGAGACTGCGCAAGCCCTTGGTGTGTCCATGAAGACACTCAGGCGGTGGGATCGTGATGGGTTGTTAAAACCAACTGAGGTGACCCCTGGTGGTCATCGACGCTACGACCTTACCAAGATCCAGACGATGAGATTCCGACCAGTCGGTCAGCCAGATCGTCAAACCGTCGCCTACGCACGGGTGTCATCTAAGGATCAACAGGCAGACTTAGAACGACAGATTCACTTGCTTGAACTCTACTGTGCGTCCCAAGGGTGGACATACGAGGTGATATCCGATTTGGGGTCTGGTATGA
>Ga0080006_1143382_pt1 | contig 88214 bp, 85 predicted proteins | sample RS3BMetagenome_FD_69209 | JGI IMG/M metagenome (GOLD analysis project Ga0080006, IMG submission 69209) | Ferric oxide microbial mat and aquatic microbial communities from Rainbow Spring, Yellowstone National Park, USA - RS3B (SPADES... ... | reverse complement strand
TCACTTCTAAGCACGGTAGGAAAGGGAAGGTCTTGATGAGGAAGTACTCCCACCGTGAGAAGAATAGAGTTAGAGACTACGTTCACAAGTTCGTGAACAAACTGTTGGAAATGTATCCTCTCACTACGTTTGCTGTTGAGAAGTTGAATAAGCAATCGATGTTCCAAGACGCTGACGACAAGTTGTCTAAGAAGATTTCTAGGACTGTTTGGAGGACTGTTCATCGCCTTCTAAAATATAAGGCTCCCATTTATGGTTCTTTCGTAAAGGAGGTGAACCCTCACCTCACTTCTAAGTCCTGCCCCAGATGTGGATGGATTTCCCGAAAGGTCGGCAGGACTTTCAAGTGTGAGAAGTGTGGGTTCACCTTGGACAGACAGTTGAACGCATCTCTCAACATTTTCCTCAAGATGTGCGGGTTTCCCCACGTCCGTGAAACTCCACGGGTGTGGGTTGGGGTTATCCCGCTAAGGGGGCGGAGGGGTAACGGGTTTCCCCGTGACTCTGTTGAAGCCCAAGGGCTGAGGATTGATATGAAATATTATGAAATCCTATGAAGCCCAAACCCCAGTGAGGTTAAACCTCTGCCCCATCAACGACCTATACAGCCACGATCATATCCACATCAGGGAGAGTCCATAGGGCCTGTGGAGCCCTCTACCCATAGCCAAGGGTGGCAAGGTGGGGCAGGAAGCTCCCTCCTTCAGGGGGTAGCTTACAGACAGGGGAGTTGAGGGAGTTTCACTGGTGGAGGCGAATATATCATTGACCTTAGATACGGATTTGTCCAGCACGTCCTCAACTACAGTCCTGGGTAAGCCACATGGAGTCGCCTAAGTGAGGGTAACACGTATCTGTCCAGCCTAGGAATAGCAACCACGGACCATAGGACCAGACAGCCCGTGGGGACTTCAGGTAGTGTAGATCACAACCTTCGGTAACGTTTTATTCGTAGCTGAATTTATGTTTAGAGAAGTAGTCATGTCCGTCTACCTAACCCACATCACGCCTTTCACCAAGACCCTAGAGTTGGACTTGGAGGGTCTTTCCAACGTGGTTAAAGCCGCCGAGGAGAGGGGGATCAGGAAGTTCGTGCCTTTGGGAACTGCTGGAGAGTTCGCCTCCCTGAGTTCCAGGGAGAGGGTTAATGTAGTCGAAACTGTCAGATCTTCCCTAAACAAGGGGGAGGTAATAGCCGGGGCTTCCTCCACCTCCTTCTCTGAGGTTTGGGACCTCTGCAAGGCATACAGGGACTTGGGAGTAGAGAGGATCATGCTGGTGCCCCCATACTACTTCAGGGGGAATGATGGAGGGATCATGGAGTTCTTCAGGCAGATCGAGTCCCGCTGCGAGATGGGGATGGTGATCTACAACAACCCGCAAGTTGTGGGAATCGATCTATCGCCGGAGTTCGTTGAGGAGCTAGTGAGGCAAGTGCCCTCAGTGAAAGCCCTCAAGGACGCCAGGAACAGTGTGGTGGAGTTGAGGGAGGTAGTGAGGAGGGTTGGGGAGAGGATAGAGGTGATCGATGGGCTTGAGGAGAGGGCACTGCTGGGCCTCATGCTAGGCGCCAAGGGCTTTACCACCTCCCTGGGCTCCTTCGCTCCCTCCCTCCCCCTCGGTATCTATAATGCATTCCAGGCGGGTGACATCAGGTCAGCCTCCTCCCTCTATGACCTCCTCCTGGAGTATAGGGCAACCATAAGGCCTCCCTTAACAATGGTCCATCCGTCCAAATTGGGCGCATGGATGAGGGGTCTGATCAAATCCTACGCAGTCAGGCCTCCCCTACCTCAGCTAGACTCCGTTCCCAAGGAGAGGTTGGAGGCGATCAAGGGGATCGTGGGGAAGATCATTGACAACTACTGAGACCTGGTCAAAACCGTTTGTCCCCTGCTAAATGCTCGCTTTATGGGAAGTGTCATCTACAGCAAGAGGGTGGAAAGCCCTGTCGATGGAGACTATAACACCTTTACGCAACTTTCAAATTCTATCGATTACAAAAAAGGTTGAGGGGGCGGAAAGCCCCCAGGGTTAAATGCTCCCCCTTCAGAATAACGGTTAGTAATGCATTGACGCCTCTCCCCAGCTCGATTGGGGGGAACGGGACTGAGGGGGGAGCAACCAGTATCACCCCTCTTCCCTGCAGGGACTAGACTGGATGGAAGTCCCCTCCACTGGGGGGAGTTCTGGCGCCCCCGACTGCCCACCAGGTGTAACCCCGAATCCATGGGTGGGGAAAAGGACCCCTGGAACCCTTCCAGGGCGGGGAGGAGGTCAGATCGCAGGCTGTAGATAGAGCGCCGTGTGTCCCCCAACTACACCGTGAGATGTCTGTCAGTCTTTGGCCGGTGTCCTCAGCCCATTAACCTGGATTCGGTGAAACTTCGCGGCTGGGGCTTGAGTCCCCTCAGAGCGGAGTAGATAACTTCCCCCTACCTGATCCGCGAGGTGCTGCAGTATCTTAGACCAAGCCTTCGCTGGGTTAGGCGAATCAAACTTCAGTCTCAGCTCAAAGTTAACCGACTTCAGGTTCGAGACGCATTCCTGAATTACGCTGCACTTGGAGCATGAGGAGGAGTTGGTGCAGTCGACGAAGATCAAGAGGCCGTTAAAGGAACCAACTCCCACGTCCAGCAACTTCATCGCCTTAGAGGTATAGGAGAAGGCCACGAAGAACCTGGAGGACATGCTATCGCCCTCCAGTAGACCCCACCTCCTCAGCTTCTGCAGGATGTAGTAATAGTAACTCTTGCTCACCGATAATTCGGACCTCGAGTGTCCCGCTAGGACACGCAAGTATTTCTCGTCCATTAGGAGTTTAGTCAGGACCTCGACTTTCAGCAGGCCTGCTCTGTCCCTAATAGGTCTCTTCATCTCTACCGCCTTCACTACACACATAGTACTCTGATTATCTTCCTCCGTATTATCCTGCATGTCTTCACGTGACCATAACTGTGCACATTGGTATGCAACAGTTATGCAGCGTTATTTCCAATGAAGCCCGAAGTGGAGGTCTCACTGGGTTATGGCGAATCTTTATTCATGTTAATAAAATATTTTTTATTCTTAACTAAATCATGGCTGCTGAGACCAAGGAGGTTTGCAAACGTGGAGAAGACAGTGAAGTTCGAGGTTGAAGTGGATCACGCACGTTCTCAGCGCTCAAGGAGGTTGAGGGGAGTATAGGGAAAACCTGGAGGACGTCACGAGTTACAGGATTGAGGAGGGGACGACTTCCTTCACAAGGGTGAAGGCTGGGATCTACGGGGAGGGGAGGGAGTCGCATAAGGGCTTGCCCTCCCTCTTATATACAGCCTGTGAGGACGCTAGCGGGAGGTTAAGGAACTTCCACAGGGAAAAGGATGGGTAGGGCTTACACTGGTAAGCCCCTGATCAGGGGGATCGCCGTTCACCTGGACGATCACCTGTGGAAGTTCTCGCTGGACGGAGATCGCCAGTGAGGCCAGGTTCAAGCTGTTGAAAGGTAACGTCGTTAAGTTTTACTTAACCCTCAGGGAGGATGAGCCTAAGCCATATGAGCCGAAGTTCCTCTTATTAGTGGACCTGAACGAGGACAGCATGTACTGGTTGAGGGTGATCCAGTACTCCTGGAGACTAACGTGAAGAGGACATTGGGTTACGAATGCAAGAGGTAAGACTATTACTAGTGGGAAGTCCACTGAGTCCAGGGAGGTCGGGAGGGCCTTACACTCAGGCAGGGGTTCAGGGAACTCGACATCAGGAAAGGTAGCTAGGCTGATCGTGGGGGAGTCACAAGGGCGCTATTGTCTTGGAGGACTTGCTCAGGACGAACATTTGAATTGGGGGTTGTCCGTCTCCACCGGCGAAGTTTTTCCCAAACCCCCAATTGTATAACCACGGAAAGTTAAACCTCCATTCTCCTAGTTTCCAGGCTATGCATAAGCTGTTTCACTCTACTCTGCTCAGAGATCACTTTATCCCAAAGCTGTTCCCAAGTAGAGAAGACAAAATCATACACCTCTTTAATTCTCGAGAAAGTCTGTGAGTCAGAGACAGGATGTATCCTAAGGCCCACTCTGCCTACCGCGCCTCCTCTCACCATAACCCAGTGAGCGAAGACGGCAAGCGGATATAGAGATCTGACTTCATCCCTCTCCATTTTCCTCTCATAGAGCCAGTACAGTTCCCTAACGAAGTTAGTTCCAATGTTTCTCACCAAATCGAGCTTCCATTTCTCGAAGTAGATTAAGCCGTCTTTTAACATTACGTTCCTAAGCGCAGAATACTTAATCTCCTTCTCCTTATCCAGGGCTAACCCGGTGACGGCTTCTACGAAACTACGCTGAGCCATCAACGCATCGAAATCTAAGTTGACGTATAGCCAGGATGATAAGGCGAAAGAATCAGCTACACCCCGCATGAGCTTATCGGCCAATTCACTGAGTTCCACGCTAGCAGAAGGGACTTCACCTTTGATCAGTATTTCCTCCAGCTGCTCTAGGTCAACTAAGCCAGCGAAGATCAGCTTTCCGTCCACGAAAACTGAGGGAGTTGAGAGGACCCCCCTTTCAATTGCTACGAAAGGGTAAAGTTCTGTATCTACTAGCTTGACTGAGTGTAGGAGATTCCTCTGCTTTAGAAACTCCAATAGGACTGCACACTGGCTGCAATTCCTGTGAATGAATATCTCAACTAACATCCATATTCGCTACTCGCCTACTAAGATAAGCTTTCCTGTTCGACTTTCACTGGCCCAGAAGGACCTAGCCCCTCGTTAGCGAGAATGGTGAGACCACTGAAGGAAACCCTCCAGGGTGTGGAGAAAGTTGGTTCCTCGTTGCTAATTTCGTGAATTATTTAACCAAGTGTTTACCCTTGGCGTGACTCTCGACGATCTTAAGTATCCAATTGAGCCTTCGGAATTGACAGAGGCGTACCATCCGTTTGTCCCTACACTTCCATTCCACTCATCTGATTCATGCTCAAGCGTGGGGACTCAGCCCTAGCCGCCCAACCCAAGGGCGGGCGATCATGGGACCTGTCAAGGGCGCGGGCTCACGTCCCCTGCTTTTTCCCTCAGGTTGTGCAGCGCACCTACGTCCCTGCGCCACTCCTCCCTTCCCGCAAACGCCAAACCCTCGGGGCATTACTCCCATAGGGTCGGTGAAGGATCCTCGAGCCGAGAACAGGGCATACAGGGAACGCATGTGAAGCGTTGACCAGTTAAGGGGACCGAACTCCCCAGCCCCGTGGTCCCCCCCTTGAGGGGGAACGGTAGACCCTGAGCTGACAGTCCTTCACGTCCCTAACCGTGTCTCCAGGAGTATTCCTGGGGAAGCACGCATTAACTACAGTCACCACTAGGTAAGCGTTACCAAAGTTGAAGCTAGTCCGTGAGGTGCGCCCCTGCCCCATCAACGAGCTATATAAGCACGTCCGCATCAGGTCCACCTGTAGGACCTGTAGAACTCCCCCCTACCCACCTCCAAGAGGGGGTAAGGCGGGGCCATGAAGCGGGAAGCTCCCCCCTTAGGAGGGGTAGCTCACCAGGCCGAAGAGGCTCGAATTTATTCTAGACTATGACACTAACTCAAGTATATTGAGTTTTCGCTCTAAAGAGTATTAAGTCGCTCACTCAATACTGTAGGTATGGAATCCACTAATAAAATGGACCTTAGGGGGAAACCATGTAACGAGTTCATCGTTATCCTGTCTAGGACTTTGCTCGCCATGAAGCCGGGGGAATCCATAGAGGTAATAGCGGATCAGGACAGGATCTCCTGCATGCACATGATATTGAAGAATGCACCCAGGTATTTATATAAGGGAGAGGTAGTTGGGGATCACGCAGAGATAAGGATAAGGAAGTTAAGGTAAGTTAATTAATTTTAGACTGATCACTTCCCCTATCGTTCCACACCAAGGTAGGGCCGAAAACTCGTATCACTATCATGCACTCTACGGATAGACCCACCAGATAATTTGCACGAAATAAGAGTTATAAGGGCTACAGTGTAAATAACTCGTGTCCTAGTTGGGTCTCCGGAATTACAGCTGGGAATGGGTAGTGGCTAGAGCGGTCCTGGCGATCTCTATTTACTTCATTTCCATCTATGTGTTCAAGGTAAGTCAGATTTCGTTAAGTCCACTCTACTTTGAGATAGCTTCAATAGTCTTAGCTGCCCTATGCTTCCTGGCCTACTCCGTCGAAGTGCCCATTTTTCTTCTGGCCGTGGATTACTTAGTGTTCAGAGGCCTATCTCTCCCTGTTCCTGTGCCAGCTCTACTGCAGTTATCGATATATCAGGCGTTTCTGTTACTCTTACCCATAGCCTACCACCTGAAGTTCAGGAAGGAGAATGCTATGATTTCCGCATTAACCGTGGCCTCCTTCCACCTATCCCCAGCCTCTCTCTACCTATTGCCAAGCGGTGTAGCGTTGAAGAGAGGATTGAAGGAGCAGCTCCTGGCTTCCATTCCTTTGGTCTACCTCTACTTTGTTCTGGGTGTGAGCCCTATCAAAGGGATCATAGTAATCCTCCTCCTCATGATCTCATCCTTGCTCTTCTCCCTGAGGAGGCTTTACAGCGCCTCGGGTTCGATCCTAGTCTTCACGGCGATCTACATGTTGACCAATTCCATTTTCTCCTCCTCTTTAGCATCCCTGATCTCCATATTTCTTAACCTCTACACCTCAATAGAGGCCAACACGAACGGGTTAACCCAGCAGAGAATGAAGCTGGCTTCCGATAAGAGTGCTGTTATGTCAGAGATCAGTGTAGTGAAGGCGGTGTTGGACGGATCGAGGGAGGCTCAGTCCATTCGAGAAGTCCTGGATTATTCGTCAGCCCTAGATAATCTGAGGTCCAAGCTTGAAACTTGTAAGGACCAGGCGTGCATTCAATCCGTGCAGCAGGAGCTTGAGAGTGTGAAGGAGAATGCGGTGAAAGCACTCAAGGAATCACTCTACTCCGAGTTCCTCTACCTTAAGGACTTGACTGATCAAGCCAAGTCTGTGGGACTCCTACTTCCCCTAACTATATCATCGGACTCCATAAATGTTAGGTTAGATAACTCCCTGGCTTATCAGATAAGGATCATGAAGGAAGAGAGGGCCAGGCTCGTAGGCGAACTCCAGGCCGCTGCTGGGAGGATACATGAGACAGCCAAGCGAGTTCTGGGGAAGGGTTTAGAGAACACAGAGACGTCTGACCCCTTCCTAATTATAGCGGAACTTAGGAGGTTCATGAATGACTACTCTCCTCAATTAAGCAAATGTGTGGACGCGGCATATGAGGTGTTGGGCAGTATTGGAAATCACTTGGATAAGGATATAGTGGCTCTACTCAACAAATCAAGGCTAGACTTCGTTACGGAAACCTCCCCAGTGATCAAACTCCTCAACTCAGAGGACATACTAAAGAGGATCTTGGAGGCTTTCTCGGGCTTGAACGCCCTCGTATCCTCAACCATCTCTAAGGTCTACACTCAGTTAGGAATCGACTTTTTCCCCCAGGCGTATAAGGCTCTTCCGGCCCTCTCTAGTTCCCTAGGCGAAGATAAATCCTACTGTGAAAGGATAAACATCATTAGGAGCTTCTTACCCACTTACTCAGCTGTTATGGAGACTTACAATCAAGTTAGAGTTATGGAGGAGATTCTGCCAGCTTTAGATGCTATAATAGATAAATTCAAAGAAGAGATTCAAAATACAGGTTGCGTCAACGTGGCTGAATATGGCATAAGGGATGAAATCTTCGATCTCATATACGAGGTAATTAAGAAGCGCGGTCTTAAGGACGTTGAAGTAAAGGAAAGGGGGGTCATATGCCATAAAGATTAATTAGGGTTTAAGGATCGAGTGCAGCCACCCTTTAACTATTTGTCCCTATATTTTCATTCCAGTCGTTTCGTATCCAATGTGATCGCGCGTGCGACTCAGCCTCAGACACCTACCCACCATAGGCGGGTCATGGGACCTGAGCCCAACTGCACAGGGCTCACATCTCCCGCAGGATCTCCCTTTCGGGCAGAGGCCCATATAGAGTGGGAAGTCATCTTCTCATCCTCTAAAGATCTGGGGAAACTGATGCCAGCACTATTAACGCGAGAAAGGGTTTAGATCACTTTCTTTTTCGGAAAGCCAGTTGCTCAATTTTGGAATTTAGACTGAATACAACTTTGGCTACGAGAAGAATCGATCGAAATTCCGAGTTTGGTGAAAGGTATCAGCAAGGGGGCCTAGGAAAGAAGTGAAACAATACGCACTGACGGGGGAATTCCCACCTCGCGATTTCTGCTTCCTGGCCCACCTCGCCCCCTTGGCTGAGGATAGAGGGCTCCACGGGCTCAACCGTCCCAGCCCTGAGGACACATACACGACCACGTTGTCCACATGGGTCGTCCATGTGGCAGGGGCGCACCTCAGTAACCCTCACCTTAACCGAGGCGTCTCGATTAAGCTTATCCTGTCCATGACTGTAACGGGAGCATTTGGAACAGTTAAAAATTGAGGGCTATACCATCCCTAGGGAGGGGACTTCCGTCTCCAAAACCCTCAAGAAGATAAAATTGAGGCTATCCATCCCTTCCTCACGGGCGGGCTCTTCGTCCCTTGAATCCCCGTTAGGTTAAAACTAGCCGTCCTAACTATTTAATGACCCGTTATCTAAGAAAGGTTAAATAGAGGGATACACAAAGGATGATGACCTTTATGTCCTCAATTCAGGCCCAATTAAAGAGGTATGAACTCCCTCCTCTACCCTATAAGGTCGATGCCTTAGAGCCCTACATAAGTAAGGACATAGTGGATGTTCACTACAACGGCCACCATAAGGCATATGTCACAGGAAGCAACACCTTTGTGGAGAGACTGGAGAAGATAATAAAGGGAGAGGTGACCAGCTACGACATACAGGGTGTTATGAGGGGTCTAGTGTTTAACATAAACGGTCACAAGCTGCACTCGCTATATTGGAATAACATGGCACCCAGTGGCAAGGGAGGTGGGAAGCCAGGCGGAGTTTTAGGCGATCTCATAAACAAGCAATTCGGCAGTTTCGAAAGGTTCCAGAAAGTCTTCACTGAGACCGCCAATTCGCTGCCAGGCACCGGGTGGACAGTTCTGTATTATGACACTGAAAACGGTAATCTACAGATCATGACATTCGAGAACCACTTCCTGAATCACATAGCTGAACTCCCCATCGTATTAATAGTGGACGAGTTCGAGCACGCTTATTACCTGCAATATAAAAATAAGAGAGCTGACTACGTGAACGCTTGGTGGAATATAGTCAACTGGGACGATGCAGAGAGGAAGCTGAAGAAGTTCATTAAGTGAGTTCGACATCATTTCACATTTTATTCCCATTTCTCTCCATTTACATTTAATAGGTACCTTTCAACGTACGATCGAGACCTAATGGTTGATGCTATAATTCTCGCAGGTGGCTACGCCACTAGATTGAGGCCCTTGAGTCTCACGAAGCCCAAATCCCTTCTTCCAATACTGGGGAAACCTATCTTGGACCACATACTGGAGAGAATAGCGGAGATCGGGGCCAGAAGGACCATTATATCAGCCAGGGTTTTAGCGGAGAAGATTGTGAGCAACTACTCCAACAGGGAAGGGATTGTGGTGGAGGTGGAGCCGGAACCTTTGGGCGACGCTGGTCCTCTCGGGCTCATAAGAGCCAAGTATAACTTGTCGGACGATGTTTTAGTAGTCTATGGCGATATATATGCTGAAGCGAACTTCAGGGAAGTAATAGACCACCACGTGAGAAGTGGATGCAACGTTACGGTAGTGGGGACTAAGGTGAGCGATCCGAGAAGATATGGGGTTATAATAAAAGGGAGCAACGGGATCATGTCTGACCTAATAGAGAAACCCTCCCATCCTGCGTCTAATCTGATCAATGCTGGAATATACGTTTTCAGATCTGAAGTCTTGAAGTCGGTGAAGGGCAAGGGGTCAATAAGCAGGAACTTGATCCCGGAAGTCCTGAAGCGAGGATGCATTTCAGTTTTCGAGTATGAGGGTATATGGGCGGACATAGGCATTCCCAAGGATTATCTAGAATTGAACTTCCAGCTCCTGTCCAGGGATTACCCTCGAGGATTAGTTGAGGAGGGAGCCAAGTTAAGCGAGGGAATCGAAACCAATCCGCCCTACTTCATAGGCAGGGGCAGTGTAGTAGGCCGAGGTTCACTCCTGGATTCCCTAACCATTTTAGGCAGGGATTGTGTAGTGGGGGAGAACAGCTACGTGGGCCGATCCCTGTTAATGGACGGTGTCACTCTGGGCAAAGCCTCCTTCATTAAGGGCTCCATTTTAGGGGAGAGGGTCATCACAGGGAAGTGGGTTCACATACGTGAGGGTAGTATAGTGGGCGATGAGGTTGCAATACATGATGGAGTAATGTTGAACCAGAGGAGCATAGTCCTCCCATATAAGGAGATCTCATCGCCCATAGTGAGGAGGGGGGAGATAATACTTTGATCGTCGACGAGATCAGGGAAGAACTGTCCTTTGAGTTGAAGAAGAGGAGAGTGGTCAACGCTTGCGTAGGCATATACTATACTGCTGTCCTTTTGGACGATCAGAGCCTGGGGATCTCGCATACATTACCTGAGGGGGATAATCCGCTCTGCGGTAGGTTGATAGGCCTTAATGCGTATGAGATCGCCAAGGAGAGTTCAAACCCCCTGAGTAGGAGCATCACAGTGGCCATTCTAAACGCAGTTCAAATAGGGAAGTATGAGAGGGGTGATTTACTCCCCTTACTTAAGGGTTCGAGCGTCTGCGTCTTCGGTTATTCGCCTAGGCCAGGTCAACTCAACTTCCCTAGGGTTACGGTTTATGACTTCGCTGAGGTGAAGGAGAGGACCGAGGGACCGATCACCGTGAAACCCTTTTCAACCCTTAAGGAGGAAGTGTGTGATGTAGTAATCATATACGGTTCGGCGCTAGTTAACGGTAAGATAGAGGAGATCCTGAGGAGGGTAACGTCGAAGGAGAGAGTCCTCTACGGCATATCTTCAGTGGACGCTGAGTCCGTACTCAGGACATACGGGTTCAACTTCATTGCTAGGTACGACTTTTCGGACAAACACCTAGCCTTCAGGTACGTGTGTGAGGGAGGAGGCCCACGTGAGCTTCAAAGGGTTTACTTCAGTAAGTTTAGAAGGCTGTGATTTCGATCTCCTCTAATCTCTTGAAGCACTGGCCCTTAAACCACCAGTCGCATTCGAGCCCATTGACTCGCTGGACCCTGAGGTCTTCCAGGTCGTCCATTGGAAACCTAGTCTTGATGCCGTAGTTGAGCTTCAGGTAAGCTATGGCGTTCCTAGCTATCACTCTATCTGATCTGGAAAACCCATGAGCAGCTGACATGGCTTTGAGAGAGCCTTTAGCGAACTTCTCTTCCCCTGTGACTATGTAGAGTCTAGCTAAAGATATGGCCAGCTCAGCGTTAGCTAAAGGCTCTATGAAAACTCTCCTTGATACCCGATCGAAACCTGGATTGTCAAGGAAACCTTTCTCGTGTTCAAGCCTCTTGAAGGTGAATTCAGCTACCCTTAGGGCAACATCAAGTAGTCTTTGATCGCCGGTCTTAGAGAAACAGGAAAGTAGGGAGTCCACAGTCAGAGCTTGGTCTATGAGGTATCCGTAGTATTTACCCCGATCAGAGCGTCTGACCTCTCCCTGTTCCCCTATTCTGCTCAATACCTCCTCTACTCCCTCATTGGTTAACTTCACTTTCAGTGCCAATTCGTCCGTGAAACGCGTCGATGGTAACGACGATGAGCCACTTAAAAGGGCTTGGGCATACACATCTTGAGGGGTCAGCTTGGCGATAACTTTCTTAGCAACCTGCTCTAACTTGGAGTAGAAGAGGATTAACTGCATCTGTCTAAAGTCAGCTTTGAGTGATGATAGGACACTTCCAATTGCCTCTAAGACTCCTGCCTCATCGAACTCATGCGGTTCTGGGTAGATATCAGGTATTCTATTGGCCTTAACTTGTCCAGAGTAATACAGATCGATAAGCCGTCTGAGACCCTCTTCCAGAGCCTTCGGGTCTGCGCCCTCCAATAGGCCAATAATTTCGCCTCGTTCGTTTAATAAAACCACACTGGGAACTATACTCCTGCTGAGCCTGAGGAAGAGGGCTAAGTTCTCTTCAGAGTCCAAGGATAACCAAATGTACCTTCTGCTCAGTTGAGGTGAGGAAAGGGCTTCACTGATTTTAGAGCAGGTTTCACCACAATTTCCATTAGTGAAGAGAATAGTGATTAACTTGCCGTAAAAACTGGCGTCCTCCATTGCTCTTTCCAGCTCCTCGCTCAACTCTCTGACCTCTCTCTATTTCACTAGACCTGCTGGTTTTTGAGAGTTTCTCGACCTTCGCTTCTTTCCTCATCGCTTTCGAATCCTCCTTAACTCCACTTATAATACACAGACTAGGCTCTCCCTCTAAAAATAGTGGAAAACCAGGACTATTTAACGGCTAACCTAGTCTTCCACTCTACCTTCATGAAGAGCCAGTTGAGATCCGCTCTCTAAGACTTCCACGATCCTTTGCCCGTTCTCTATGCACTTCCATATCCCCTCCCTAGGAACCCCTTCTATGCATCTCTCCGAGACAAAGGACTCTCCTTTGTCCTCCACAGTTATTGGTTTCTGCCTCACAAAGTTCTCATACAATATGCACTGTGGTCCAGCATTTCTGAAAAGACGCGGGTGAACTTTCCTAACCTCCCCCCACATCTTCCAGGCCACGTATCTGATCTCCCATTGTGCCCTGCTGCACAGCCTCAAAGCGAAGAAGTTAAGTAGCTCCCTGGCGTTCATAGTAACTACTAAGTTAGTGTTAACACCGTTAGGAAGGACGTACCTAGCATCTTCCTCTGGAATCCCCTTGTTCAGTAGATCCAGGTAGTATTGGTAAGCTCTAGTGTAGGCTTCATTGACTATTTCTCCTTGCTTAACTGAGCTAGGGGGAACTATGGGTGAGTAGTAGCTGTCTTGAGGCCTAGCGAACCTGTGGGACATCTGGGTGTATGACGCTATTCTGTGTCGTACTATTTGATGCGATGCCACTCGGGATATTCCCTCAATCGAGAAGGTATAGACACTATGTTCGAAGGGGGACAAGTAACCGTGTCTATAAGCCTCCGAAATCCAGGTCTCGATCTCCTCCTGAGACATTTCCTTTTCGTGGTATTCCCAACCCTTCCTGGACCTAGACATCTTAGAGGCTATTGCTACTACTCTCTCGCCGTCCGATGTGTAGGACACTAACTTTACTTTAATCATGTTTTACCTATTCTTATGGAGGGCTAATATAGTACGTCCCTCCTAAAAGTCCCGAGGATTCTCTTTAGGAGTTCGAGAGAGCCTTTACCTTGTATTCAGGAAAGAATATTTCACAAAATTCTCAGCATGTTGAGGTTTCCGTCTTCCTTTTAGTCCTGGAGAGTTCCCTCATGGCTGTTCAGAGGTCTTTAGTGACCTCCTTCGTCGCTTCACGCTTAGAGGGCTTCACGGGAACTCGTTCCATCGTAAAAAGTGTTTTTATACTCTATCCGAATGCAGAGATATGAGCAAAGCCTACACTAAGTGGACTTGTTCGATCTGCTCTAATCCCATAGCGTGGGACGAACTCTTCACCTATACTTCAAAGAAGACTGTGGTCCACTTCGACTGCATGAAGAGGAAGGCACAGGAGAACGTGGGTAGTTCAGAGGCGCTTAACTTGGCCTTAGAAGCTTTAGAAGAGGAGCTCACCTCGATCGTGAAGTACAAGAGCAGGATAAACAAAGTAACGGACGAGGAACTGAAGAAACTACTGGAGAATGCCGAGAAGGATGCCGAGAAGAACGCTGCCTTGCTCACGAGAGCGGTTGAGAGATTAGGGAAGCTATAGAGACCTGATAAAGAGAATAATCTTCAGATCTTGTTTAAAGAGTATGGAATTAATAAGAATAAGCATACAAAAGTATAAATACCACGCTCACCTTAGATCCACCATGAGTTTATCCCTTACTCAGAGTGTATTGGGTTTGGGTATACCTGTTGTCCTGATCCTGATAGTCGGCGTAGGGGCCTACAAGCTCCTCTCAACAATACTGCCCTCATCTCCTTCTCCCCTGAAGTTCCACAGGTTCGAGGCGGGGAACATACCCACCGGTGAGGGGCATCTCTGGTTTCCTCTTCAATACTATGGTTACCTATTGGTGTATACGAGTATAGAACCCATCTTAGTCCTGCTCTTGATAGCTTCGACTGTAGAGATCACGTCGGTTTACTCGCCACTCTATTACAAGCTATTGGGCATAGTGGGCGCTACCATAGCTTTGCTCTATCCCACCGTTTACTACGTAGTTAAGCAGATAAACAGGCTGGAGAGATGGCAGATGAGGTCGATCTGAGTGTCCCAGAGACCGCCCCAACAGGCCGTCAAATTACCTCCTTTCCTGGAGTCCCTTCAGGGGATGAAGGGAGTGGGAGTAAAGGTTGAGAGCAGCAACAGGTTATCGGTCGAAGTTAATGACAAATCGATCCTGGTAAACGTAGCAAACGAGTTGAAGGGCAAGGGTTTCGATCACGTGAAGTCGATCACGGGCATAGACTTCCCTGAGACTAGAACCATTCAATTGGTCTACCATATTTCCTCTTACTCCGACCCAGAGTTAGCCAAGGTCATCCTTTCCCTTAAGGTTTCAGTGAGCTATGACGAACCTGAGGTAGAGTCCCTTTACAGGGTGTGGCCTAGCGTTTGGACCCCAGAGAGGGAAACCTATGAGGACCTAGGGGTGATCTTCAGAGGCCATCCTGACCTCAGACGGATCTTCCTACCTGAGGACTTTGAGGGAGTATATCCACTTAGGAAGGACTTTAAGGTCAAAACGGAGGGATTGTTTGTTGACAAGCGGGCTTGAGGGTATGTTAAGCGGGACAGGAATGGAGGTCGAAGTGGTTCCGGTCGAAGGGGAGCTGAACGTAGGTCCCCAACACCCAGGATCTGGGCACATGAGGATCTTGGTCAAACTGAACGGCGATATAATAGAGGACGTGGATTTAGACGTTGGCTACGTCCACAGGTCTGTGGAGAAGCTCTCCGAGAACAGGAATTACATCCACCTGATACCTCTAGTGGAGAGGCCAGCCATCTTGGATTCCATACACATGAACTTAGGCTACGTGATGGCGGTAGAGAAGATATTGGGCGTGGATGTGCCGCCTAGGGCCCAGTACCTAAGGAGTTTCGCGGCAGAGGTCAATAGGATAGCGAGCCATCTCTACGGCATGGGCATACTCGCAGTTTTCATGGGTCACTCTACGGGCTTCATGTGGGGTTTCGGGGATAGAGAAGTGTGGGTGGAGATCCTACAGGCTCTGACTGGAGCACGAGTGACCAACTCCTATATTATACCAGGAGGGGTTAGAAGAGACCTAAGTCCCGCCATAAAGGAGATGACTGAGAAGGGGATAACTTACATGCGGAGGAAATTGGAGGACTGGCAGAAGATCTTCATAAATAACCCCAACATAAAGGCCAGGATGCAGGGCGTGGGAGTAATGAAGAGAGAAGACGCCATAAGGTGGGGGGCAGTGGGGCCTAACCTAAGGGCCTCTGGGGTTTACTACGACGTCAGGAAAATGGAGCCCTATGCTGCCTACGACAAGCTAGACTTCGAGGTCCCTGTGTATAAGGAGGGCGATGCATATGCGAGGACGCTAGTTAGGATCGAGGAAATAGAGCAGAGCATGAAGATGCTGGAACAGATCCTAAAGGAGATCCCAGAGGGCAATATTTTGAGCGATAGGTTCTTCCGCCAGATCCCTCCGGTGAGGTTGAAGAAGTGGTGGGAGGGTCAGAGGAGAATAGTAATGCCCGGCTACTACGCTTCCTTCAGACCTCCTAAGGGCGAGGCAGTCTCCAGGGTCGAAGCAGGGAGGGGGGAGCTCCTTTATTACGTCGTGAGTGACGGTAGTTCAAAGCCATATAGATTGAGGATGATAACGCCCTCATATAGACTCATTTACGTATTCAAGGAGTTAGCTAAAGGATGCAGGTACGCCGATCTCGTTACGGTTTACGGGAGTCTAGACTACTTCCCTCCGGAGGCTGATAGGTGATGTGGTTATCCTCGATAGCTTATTACTTCTTCTACCCCTCCTTCTTCATCCCAGTGATCTTCCCTGGTCTCATATTCATACTGATTGCCCTCCTCTTCACCATATGGGCGGAGAGGAAGTTCGCCGCTAAAGTGCAGATGAGGTTCGGACCTTTTTATGCTTCTAAGAGATTAGGGGGCTTCCTTCAACTTGTAGCTGACATGATCAAGTTCGCCTTTAGCGAAATCATAGTCCCCAGGGAAGTGAACAAGACCCTCTTCATATTGGGACCCATACTGATCACCGGGTTTTCCCTCGTTCCAATATCCGTCATACCCATATCCAGCATCCCCCAGACAGGGTCCATATTGTCCCCTTACTACGGCGTATTCCACGACACCTACTCGTCCCTTTCGCTCTTCTCAGCTGTCCTCACGCCCTATAGTCTGGCTCTGGCCATAGCATTGACCTCGGTAGTTTCGGTCTTGGTCATATTGACCGCTTGGGTCACCAATAACAGGTTCGCCATGATCTCGGGCATAAGGGAGGGTTACCTCTCAGTCTCCTATGACGCGCTTATTACGATATCCATTATAGGGATCGCCTTGGAATTCCACAGTCTGGATATCTCGAAGATCGTTACTGCAGGGATACCTGGCATAATAGCGAATCCCTTAGCTGCCATAGTCTTCCTGATCGGCATGCTCATGGGGTCCAGTAGATTCCCCTTCGATATTACGGAGGCAGATTCAGAGTTGGTCACAGGTCCTTACACCGAATACTCAGGACTCCTCTTCGTCATGACCATGGCCGGCTCTTACATTCTCAACTTCGCCTACTCCCTGATCTTTGCAGATGTATTCCTAGGGGGTTGGACCCCTCTAACGGGTTTCCCAGGGGCACTGCTAACAGTGGTTAAGGCCATGATAGTTCTACTGCTTTCAGTCTTCATGAGGTCAGTTTACGGGCGATACAGGATAGATCAAGCTTTAAGAGGGAGTTGGAAGTATGTTTTTCCAGCAGCTTTAGCCTCAGTTATATTAGGTTTAGTGGTGGGACCATGGATAAGGTGAAGGAATATCCTAAGGGTGAGAACCCGTTTAAACTCTTCGCCGATCACCTCGCTGCAGTTGGCACCGGGCTCAAGTACTTGGTGAAGCCCACCAGGATAACCCTTAAGTATCCTGAGGAGGCTATGACGCTACCCACCGGATATAGGGGGATGATAAGACTCTACAAGGACGTATGCATAGGCTGCACCCTATGCGCCATGGTTTGTCCCGCTGACGCCATGAAGATGGCCACAGAGGAGGGTAAGAAGTTACCCATGATAAATTATGGCCGGTGCGTGTTCTGTGGTTTCTGCGTGGATATATGCCCGGTGGACGCTCTTAAGGAGACAGGAGTTCACGACGCAGCTTTCTCCAATAGGAGGGAGTTGGTCTTCGACCCGGATAAGTTCGATAAGGATTACGATGAATTACCATCGGGGGAGATCTTGATCAGGAAGGTCAAGACCAGGATAGACGAGAAGAAGGGTGTAATACATGAGCCCGATCAGTGAGATCCAGATCGTCCTCTTCTTACTTTTCTCCGCTTTTTCGATTTCATCCGCTCTAATTATAGTGAATACGAAAAGTCTCCTCTACGCAGCCTTCTCTCTAGTCTTCTTGGGAATGTCCACCGCTGCAGCCATAGCCCTCCTGGATCCTGAGGCCTTCGCCTTCTACTCAGTCTTTCACGTTCTACTCTACGTGGGGGCTACCGTGACTTTCCTGGTCATTTCGTTGGTCATATTCAAGAACCTGGAACTCACGGGCGAGGGGAGTAGGTGGGCTATACCTCTGACCGCGATCTTCGGGAGCTTGGCTGTCATAGCTGTCCTTTACGTCGGTCTCACTGAGTATAGAGGGACCTTTGAACCTGTGCAACTCTCACTGGGTCAGGTCTCCTACATCCTTGTTCAACAGTATTGGTTCCCCTCATTGATCCTGGTAGTAGCGTTAGCAGCAACCCTAATTGAAGCTGTCACATTAGCCAGGAGGGATTGAGTTTGTTCCTGCCCCTTATAGGTCTAGCTGTCTCAGTGATCTTAGCCTCCATAGGCTTCTACGGTATTTTCAACACCAAGAATATCATACGCCTCCTTCTCTCCTCGGAGGTCGTATTGAACGCCTCCATACTGGCGGTTTTCTCATTAACCTTTTTCTCTGGAAACACTTACAGTTCTTTTCTCCTCTCGGTCTTCGGGATAGGTATGGCCCTGACCGAGGTGGTGGTGGCCTTCGCGGCCATCATACTATACTACAGAGTGAAGAACTCGCTCGAGGTGGCCTAAATTGATAGCCCTGATCGTCGTAATTCTCTCCTACGCTCTCTCAACCTTAGTTTTCTTCCTCAAGAATAAGAGGGTTAACGCGGGTTTGGCTTCCCTAGCCATATTAGCCTACCTAGCCCTTCCCTTCGCAGGGAGGATCTTCGAGAACTACATTGACATCCCCTATTTGGGGAGTATAGGCTTCGTGCTGAACAACCTGAATCAGCCATTCTTCTACACTATAGTAGCTGTCACCGCTGCCTCTTCCTACTATTCCGTGCGATATATGGAGGTGAGATTTAAGGAATTGGAGGCACAACGGGCTTGGAACCTCTACTACGGACTCTACTCCCTCTTCGCAGTGTCCATGGTGGACGTGACCATTTCGACCAACCTAATAGAGCTCTACATATTCCTAGAGATCGCCCTGGTTACCTCTTTCCTCCTCATACTCCTTTACGGTTACGGCAACAGGAGGAGGATATCGCTCATGTATTTCATATGGACTCACGTGGGCACCATTCTCCTCCTTTCCTCCATACTCAGCATAGACGTGCTCTCTCCGACTCACAATGTGAACCTTTACTCCTCAGCCTTTCGTTTTCAAGAGTACTCTTCCTACCTAGGGGCATATGCCCCGTTGGTCTTTGGTTTAGCGGCCATAGGTATGTTGATCAAGGCAGCCATGTTCGTTTTCAACATATGGCTTCCATACGCCCACGGGGAGGCCCCCACGCCCATATCAGTCCTCCTTAGTCCCAACACCGTGGGTCTGGGAGTATTCGTTATAATACTCTACTTCTACCTCTTCCCAGGCCTTAACTACTTCGCCGTACCCCTCATGGTGTGGTCCCTTATCACCATGGTCTACGGAGGTGTCATGGCCAATGCTCAAGGCGACTTCAAGAGGTTCTTAGCCTACTCCAGTGTCTCCCAAATGGGGTATATGCTGTTCGCAGCCTCCACCTCCTTTCTTACAGGATTGAGTCCTTCCCTCATTTCCATTCCCCTAGGCGTAACAGCAGCCTCCCTGATCTATGTTTCCCACGGACTGGGGAAAGCCATACTTTTCATGAGTGCTGGGTCGGCCATAACTGAGCTTGAAACTCGGGAGATATCTAAGCTCGGAGGGCTCTATCTCTCTTCGCCGCTTAACACGGCTTTAGCCTTCATAGGTTTCCTGAACCTCTTGGGCTTACCTCCCACTGTTGGTCTACTGAGCGAGGTGCTCCTGGTACTGTCGGCGGGTCAAATGGCTATTAAGTTCGGTGAAGTTGTCTTCATAGCAGTTACCGCCGCTCTAATGATCGCCATAGGCATCACTTCAGCCTACACTACCAATGCCTTCAGGAAGATATACGGTGGTTTCAAAGAGGTCGCTAAAAGCATGGACAGGGTAATTCCCTATTCTGTCCCCATGGTCCTATTGGCCTCGCTGAGCATCCTCTTCCTTCTAGACCCTTCCATACTTTACCTCCCCAACTCATCCCTTGCCCCCTTACTTCCTTACCTGGGTTCGAGCATTGGGAACGACTATTTACTCCCCATCATAGTCCTCCTGCCCTCCCTCTCCTCCCTAATATCCATAGTGACTCCCAAAGGCCTTAACCAGGACGTTAGGGGTTACCTGAGCTTCGGCACCATAGTGGGATCTCTGATCGCATCTTCCTTAACTCTGTCCAAGACCCTCGCTGGAGCAGTCGAGAGTTACAATTTAGGTTACTTCTCGTTCAGGGCTGATTTACTTCAGTCAGTATTAGCGGTAGCGGTAAGCGGACTCTCAGCGATGATCTCCCTATACTCAGTGGGTTACATGAGAGAGGACAGAGTCCTGAGGCGATATTGGGGGTTCTTTGACTTCTTCGTGTCATCCATGCTGACCGTCACCCTCTCAGGGAACTTCTTGTTATTCATAACGGGCTGGGAGGGGACTAGCTTAGCCTCTTACGCTCTAATAAGTTACTGGTTGGACGATAACGCCAGGAATATAGTGGGGGATCCAGGGAGGAGGGTGATGGGGTTGGAGTTCGTATCCACTCCCACGGTGAGCGGAGTGAGAGCTATGATATTCACCAGAGTTGCAGACGTAGGCCTAATAATGGGCTTCGGGGCAATGCTTTCGTTCGCAGGCTCTTTCTCGCTCTACGATCCCAGCTTCGGGTTACTCACAAAGGGTATATCAGGCTTAATGACTGTTTTACCTTTTGGGTGGGTTATACTATTGATAACCTTCTTAGGCGGGCTTTCCAAAAGCGCCCAGTTTCCCTTCACCCAATGGCTTCTCACTGCCATGACGGGGCCTACTCCTGTAAGCGCGCTAATACACGCGGCCACAATGGTGAACCTCGGCGCCTTTTTCACCTTCTTCGTCTACCCCTACCTAACGCCCTATTTAGGTCAGGGGCAGTTAGTACTGTTCTCCTCTGTCATGTTAGGGGTTTCTCTCTTCACTGCTATATACACTGCATTAAACGGCCTAGTCTCAAATGAACAGAAAGTTATACTGGCTTACTCCACAGCTGACCAGATAAGCCTGATGATAACTGCCTCCTCTGCGGGCCTTTTACTAGGTTCCTTGACCCGAAACCCTCAGTGGGTCTACGCCGGAGTCGCCGCTGGGGTAATCCAGTTCATAGCTCACGGCCTTTATAAGGCGTCGCTCTTCATGAACGCTGGGTCCGTCATCCACTACGTCGAGAGTAGGTATGTAGGCGTGGTTCGGAAGCTCTACTCTAAGCTTCCCTCGATTTTCGGCCTTCAGTTGATCGCAGCGCTGAACTTAGCCAGTTTCCCCTTCCTGATCGGGTATTGGGGCCACGTTGGTGTAGATGATCTGGCATCAAGACTGGGAATAGGTTGGGTTGTCCTGATCTCAGATCTGCTGGGTTCCATATACATAATGAGGCTTCTACTCAAGACCTTCGCCTGGAATAGAGGAGAGGAAGTGGGTCATGGCCACCTACACTCAACAATGATCGTTGCTCCCTTAATCCTAGTCCTTGCGACGGTTATCCTTGGAATATATTTCTCCCCCTTAGCTCACCTAATCAAGTACTTCTCCCCCTTGTCCCCCTCTTACTCCTTAGACCCCCTGACTATCCTGGTGGCTTTCATCGGTATAGCTACCTCGGCTGCGATCTACCTAAGGGGTATGGAACCAGGATCCATTAGGTCTCTGTCCCCTTTGGTCAACTTCCTGTATTACGGTTGGTTCGTTAACCCCGCTTTCGATGCCCTGGGTTTCGCCTACAATCGCTTCTCCATCTCCTTGTTCAGGAACTTCGAAACCGGGGTGATAGACAACTTCCTCAACAATTGGATCCCCTCTTCGGCCGTATCCTTCGGCAGGAAGGCCTTCGGGATTCAGAGCGGAGTGGTGAGGGAGTACATAGGAGTTTACGCTGCCGGGTTCGCATTACTCCTGCTCATCGTAGTCCTCTTCCTGTTCGGGGTGATCTAATGAACTTCCAAGAACTATCCCTCCTGGTTCAGTCATTAATCCTTGTTGTAATTCCACTGTCTATAATACATATAGATGACGGCTCAGAGAGGAGGTTCGGCTGGCTCTTTTACTCCAGCCTAGCCGCCGCGCTGGTCTCGTTCCTACTTACCATGGCTCAACTCATATACGGTGTTTCCACAGTGGAGATCTTCTCAGGAACACTAGAGCTGAACGCGTCAGGCTACATCCTCTCACTGGCAGCCGAGTTCTCCACCCTAGTGGTCCTCATAGGGAGTCAGAACCAGGTGCGTAGCTGGTCAGCCAGGTCCTCCTTTATTTCCTTAGTCCTTTTGACGCTCCTCGGCGTTATTTACCTCTCCTTCGCCTCTAACGTCCTCGTTGTAGTGACTTCCTGGGCTCTAGCCTCAGCCGCCACTTACGCCATATCCATGATTGTTAAGGACCCAAAGAGCGTTGACGGCGGCATAAAGTACCTGATCATGGGCATAGTGTCTAGCTCCATAATGATCTTTGGTTTCGCCTTCCTAGTCTCGACCACCGGGACTCTGAGCCTTCTAGATCCTCTGCCCTCGTCTCCCCCGTTTCTGGAGTTGGCCTTGATCTTCTTAGTGGTAGCGTTCTCCTTCAAAATAGGAGCTTTCCCGTTCCACGCTTGGTTACCTGACGTCTACACAGAGAGCGACAGGATAGTAGTCTCATTCGTCTCAAGCGTGGGGAAGGTCATAGGTATTGCAGCCCTCCTGCGGGTCCTATTGGCTTTACAGTTGCCAGGTAGTATCTCGTTTCTATCTTTAGTGATCCTATCCCTGATCTCCTTGGGAAGCATGTTCTTCGGAAACTTCGTGGCCTTCAGCAGGAGGACTCTCTCCTCAATCCTAGCCTTCAGCAGTATATCTCAAGCTGGTTTCCTCTTCATAGGGTATGCCACTCTCCTAACCTCTACTTCCTCCATAGCTTTAGCGGGTATAGCAGTGCAGACTGTAGCCTACGTGGTTGCCCAAGCCGGTCTCTTCCTCTTCGTGAGCTACGTTGAGAGGGTTAAGGGAAGCGATGAGATCTCGGCACTTAACGGATTGTATGGTGCCAATAGGTGGCTGGCCTTTTCCTCAACGATTCTACTGGTCAGCCTCTTGGGTATACCCCCCTTAGCAGGTTTCTGGGGTAAGCTCTTCCTGTTCGAGGCCTCAGCAAATTACCCCATACTTTTGGTCCTGGGTTTATTGAACAGTGCGATATCCGCTGGGTATTACCTGGTAATAATGAGGGAGATCTTCAGGGAGGGCCAATACACAAAAGTGGAGAGCACTGAGGTGGATGGAGTCCACATAGCTGCAGTGGTCACTATATTAATAGGAATATTAGCTCCAATAATATTCGAGACCCTGGTGTGAACCTTGAAGGTGAAAGTGGCCATAGTCGGAGTAGGTAACGTGGCCTCTGCTTTAGTTCAGGCCCTGGAGATTGTTAAAGGAGGACGTAGTTTGAATGGACTGAGGACTTTACCCATATCTCCTGAGGACGTAGAGGTGGTGACGGCTTTCGATGTGGATAAGAGAAAGGTAGGGAAGACTCTCGGTGAGGCCGTATTCTCTCCTCCAAATGTGGTGAATAAGTATGTGGAAGTTAGGAGTCCAGTTCAAGTGTTAAGAGGTCCCACATGGGGTTCCATAGAGGGTATTGTGGCTAATGTAATAGAGGAATCGGAGGAAAGGGAGATCGACGTGACGGAGACACTAAAAGAGTTGAAAGTTGATGTAGTCCTGAATTTACTTCCCTCTGGTGCAGACGAGGCCAGCCTCAACTACGCCAAGTCCTCATTGCAGGCGGGTTCAGCTTTCGTGAACTCTACGCCCACACCAGTGGCTAAAGAGTTAGGGGAATCCTTCAGGAGGGCTGGTGTACCCTTGCTGGGCGACGACTTGCTGAGCCAGATCGGCGGGACAGTGACCCATGCAAGTCTAATCGATTTCCTGAGGTCTAGAGGAGTTAAGGTGACACGGTCCTATCAGGTTGACATCGCTGGTTCCACTGAGGCATTGATCACCTTGGAGGACTGGCGGAAAGAGGTCAAGAAGAGAGTCAAGAGTAACTACATCTCCTCTAAGGCTGAGGGTGTGGAAGTGGTTGCTGGGACATCAGATTATGTGCAGTTCCTGGGAGATAGGAGGATGAGTTACATGGTGATAGAGGGGGTCTACTCCTTCGGTGTTCCGGTGAGGATCGATGTTTCCCTCAAGACCTATGACGGTCCCAATGCAGTGGTCCCCCTGCTAGACCTGATCAGGATCGCCAAACTCCTGAAGGATAGGGGAATAGGTGGTAGTCCTTCACCGATCTGCTCCACCTATTTTAAATCCCCTCCTGAGAACTCAGGGGTGGACGTAGAGTCCTACTTGCGTGAGGTGATGAGTCGAACTCCGGTCTGAGAAGATGAGGAACCGTGTGAGTGCTGATACATCCGCAAGAATCAGCTCTTGAAGAAGCTCTCTATTCTACTTACGGACTCTATCTCATCCCAACTTATGTTGAAGGCCGAGAGGATCTGCTCAAAAGTGCTCCTGACCGACTCCAAATACTTCTCCACATCTATTTCGCTCAGCTTAGCGAGCTGCACTGGTTTCACACCCTCCTTCCCTTTCACCTTAACGAAGGATATTATGTCCCTGGGCTGAACCTGTATGTTGTGGGCCTCTAGCTGTATAGCGGCCTTTACGTGTTGCGGTGTATTCTTGTCGTAACTCTTAGTGAACTTCGATAGCATGACACGGAAAGCCAGCTCGTCCAAATTATACTCCTTTCCCTTAAGTGCGTTATATATACCCTTTATCTTCTCCGTGACCAATAGCTTAACGGACTCTATGTCCTTCTCGGAGCTGATCTGGGCAAGTATGTCCTTTATTTCAGAGAATGCGCCCTTGAGGAACTCGGGGGTGTTCCTCTTCTTGGCCAACATCCCCTTCACATCCACCTTCCCGTCTAGGTAAACGCCGAAGTAGTTCTTCTTCAATCCTGAGAACGCTACATATTTGTATACTTTATCTACTTCGAAATCTAAATTAAAATTCTCCTTAACCCATGCTATTAATCCCTCCAATCTATCCTTGGGTGGAGAGAGGAGGAAAAGTGAGTCGGTGTCGCCATAGAGGACCTTAAGGCCCATCCCCTCAGCTTTGCGAGCTGTCTCCGTGATCACGTACCTCCCTAGAGCCGTCACACTCTCTGCTACTGCAGGAGCGTATAGGGGGAAGGTCTCTGCCCCGAACACGCCATATGTAGCGTTTATGAAGACCTTCATTGCCCTCTGCACCACATCATAGAGGATCTTCTGTTGTCCCGTAGAGGATTTCGCCTTCCTCTTGTAGATCTTGACCCTGAAGTCCCTCAATAACCCCGTTATAACTGCAGTGATCCCTGGCCTATCCTTACACACAGCGTGAAGCGTTTCTCCAGTTTCATCCTTTATCTCCTCCAAATTGGAGCATTCCTGGACATCCACTGTCTCGTAGCTCAGGTTCCAGTTCTTTATTATGGAGGGATATAGGGAGGCGAAGTCGAGCACTGTTATACCGAAGTATATCCCCTGGGGTGGATCTATAACCACTGCACCCTTGTATCCCTTCCCCTTGATCACTGCCTTTGTCTTCATGGACGAGGTCCTGCTGCCTATTTCCTCCTTGAGGGGTATGAGCCAATTCCTTCGCCTGTGCTCCCAGTAATAGAGGTTCTTTATCCACGTGGATATCTCAGTCCTAGTCAGTTCCTCTATCCCCATTTTGGAAATCCTGGAGAAGAGGACTATGAGCTTCCACGTGAGATCCGAGTTCTCCGTTGTGAGCCTCAAGGTTATCTCCGAGTCCCTCAGGTTGTACTCGACTAGGTTGGTAATGGATAAGTTGCTTACAATATTATCTATTTTAACTTTGGCTAAGCCCAGTATGGCTGTAGCTACTGCGTCCAAGTTATACTCGCTGTATCTTCCCTCAAATGCGTAGTTCCTAACTGCCTTATTGAAGAAGAACCTGTATAGGTCGACGTGGATCCCGTGTCTGACTTTAGCGTAGTCGGAGCTCAAGTCTATGGGTATGTCCCCTTCCTCTATGCCCAGCTTCAATGCCCTATAGTAAAGGTAAGGCATATCGAAATCGTCGCCGTTAAAGGTTAGTATTACTGGGTAGGATGCCATGGTTTCGAAAAGTCTCATCAGCATTTCCCTCTCGTTATTAAACCTGAGCACTTGTGTCCCTTGGGGGATCTGGGCTTTCCCCTCCTCTACGTCCTCTCTATTCAATACGAATACCTCCTTCCTTCCGTCGTTACCCACCAATGCTACACTTATTATCGGCCACTCCGCTTTCTCAGGGTCCGGGATCCTCCCCCTGAACACTGTGTAAACCTCTATGTCCAGAGCAGCCCTCTTGACTTCAGGCACAGTGGACTCGAAGAGAGGGTACCAAGAGAGCACAGTCTCCTTGATCATCTCGTCCTCCTTATCGAAGAGCTTAAGTAGCTCAGCTTTCTCCTCCTCCTGAATCTCCGGGATCACTACCTGCAGGGTTCCCTCCCTCACCACATGGGGCATCCCAGGTATTAGGCCAAGGTCATAGATGTAGTTATTGAAGTACTTTATGTGGGCTTCATATGCTTTGGGGAAGTGATCGCGCATCCTCCTAACAGCTAATGGGTCCTTTGAGACTACTTTGGTCAATCTTATCTGTTTCTTCGTGTAGGGGTCCAACTTCGTAACTAGCTCTATGTGATCGAAGGACCTATCCTTAATTACAGAAAGCCTATTTACCTTTTCGGGCTCAACGTCCACTAAGAAATACGGCTTATGCCCTGTTGAATCTTCGTAAAGCAATATGGTCTTCGTTTCCTCATCGTATAACTTACACACGGCCTTACCCTTGTCCCCGTCGTAATCCACCTGGAGGAGATAGTAGATCTTTCCCTGGTTTACGGTCCTGGGGGCATTGAACCTATCTACTTTACTTGAGAGGTTGTGGAAGCTTTCATGATTCTCTTTTCTATCTACGTCGGGTTTAGCTGAACTCCCGCTCCTTTTGGACACACTGTAATCGAAGAGGGATCGCTGAGCTTTGGAACTCATCGGGTTCCCAACAATCTATTTATCCCTTCAGTTCTTAAAGGATGTGGACCCGTAGCTCAGCTCGGATAGAGTGCCGGCCTTCGGAGCCGGTGGTCCCGGGTTCGAATCCCGGCGGGTCCGTAAAGGGTATACTCCATACCCTTATCTTGCTTCACTATCTTGAAAACCTCGATCGTCCTTTCTAAAGGGCCCGTTCATGCTTCCTTCAATCTAAAGGGTGGGGCTTGCTTCAGAAAGTATAGGGACAATTTCCTTGTAGGGAAACCCCTTATAGAAGCCAAGCGATGACCCTTCTCTAGGGCAAAGGGACTGGGTGAGGGGCAACATCATTGCTCTCTACACCGGGTCGAATTAGTAAGGATCCCCTTCCCCTATTACTTCCCCTATACGGTCCCCCTAGGTCTTTACTAAGCCCCTCAGGGCGGGAATAGGAGGCTGCACTCGCAGGGCGGGAGGAAGTCAGAAATACGCTTGGTAACACAAATTAACTTTCTTCCATATAGATTATGACTTTGTAGCACTTCTCGGTTTTACCGGATATAACTCCGTATGGGTATAACTCTAGTGTGGTTGAACCTACTCTCTTAAATTTTAATTTTATAAAAACTTATTCTAAATTCTCTCTTTCCGAATCAACTCTGAACTCTCTCAGACTCTAACACTTTCATAGGACGTTGAAGTACCTAACTATTATAGGACTTGCTCTCCTCCTCATTCATACCCTGGTCCTCGCTTGTAGCCTCGATAGCCATCTCCCTTAACTCCTGTCTCAACTCTTCGTCCAAATAGGGCACTATGAGGTATATCCTACGATCTTGGAAGTTGTTCTCCATCCACACGTTCTCGAAACTTATGATATACATGGGGATCTTTATTACCGCCTCGTTTCCCTCCCTCCTGTCCAAGAACTTATTTAAGGCCTCATATGTCTTAGGATCTAGAGGCATCTTCTTCCTTAACTCGTGGAAGTCACGCATTATATAGAAGTCCGACGAGTCGGCCCACTCCTCTAACGCCTTAGTAGCGATCTTCTTCACGTTATCAAAGACGTTCCCCTCCAGGACTACCTCCTCCGTAACTTTCCCGTTCTCACTCCTTATGGCAAGAGTTCTCATCTATGTTCCCCTATTATGTAAAGGTAAACCGTATGAGTCATATTCCCGTCCTCCACTTTCACTACCTCCTTAGGGATCCACCCCCTCATCTCGAATTCGTGCGAAACCACTCTGGTCCCAGGCTTTAGCTCCTTCTCCAGTTTGGGTTTCAGTAATTCGTTCACGTTGGATAAAAGGAACATTGTGACTACTGTTGCCTCGCTTATATTAGCCTCGAAGAAGTTCTCCTTCCTCACCAGAACCTTATTCTCCAAGTTGTTCTCCTTTATGTTCTTAAGGGCCTCCTTGATCCTGTCATCGTTTATCTCTATTCCCACCGCTTTCTTAGCCCTGAAGTCCTTAGCTGCCGTCACTATTATGCGACCGTCTCCAGCCCCTAAATCGTAAACTATATCCTCCTGTCCCACCTTGGCTATCTCCAACATTCTCCTTACGACTTTATCTGGTGATGGGACGTATGGAACACTCGGATAGGAGCTCAAGATCTCACATCATCTAGTTCATGTTCAGCAGATTTTTAATTTTCCTCAAAGCCTCCTCTTTCCCCATTGCCTTATCCGGCTTAAGGGAGTTATCGAAGGGCATCTGAGTTAGGATAGGGGAAACCTTTCCATCGTCGGTCTCCATTAGTAATTGAGGGAGCCAGGGCATTCCGAATTCGTCCTTTTCTCCGTGATCTGCCAGGAAAGCGTAGTCCTCCTCTTTGAGCTCGCTTTGAACTCCCAATTCCTTGGCCAGCTCTTCGGTGAGTTCCGTGAATACCCTGTTCAGTGGATGGGAACTCGATGTTACTAATATCAACTTTTTAGGCGTCATTACCCCTTGCCTAGTAGCACCACATAAAAAGTTTTGGTGATTCCTTTGCTAGCTGGAATGAGGAAGTACTTCAAGTCCATAGTGAGGCCAGTAGCTTACTCAATGGCCAGAGCAGGAATTAGTGGGAATCAAATCACCCTAGCCGGACTAATACTTTCAGTAGTCTTCGTTACATTGATTTACCTTAAGCACCCTCTTACTGCCCTCATAGTCATGGCCCTCTCCTCCCTCATGGATGCCTTAGATGGGGAAGTAGCGAGGATCAGGGGCGAGCAAGGCCCTCGTGGAGGGTTCCTCGACTCAACAGTTGATAGGCTAGAGGACACTCTCTTCATTTCCTCCCTTTACCTCTTGGGCTTCCCTCCTTTCCTCGTCTCGATCCTCGTGGGCTTATCTCTCACTACTTCTTACATAAGAGCTAAGGCTGAGTCCTTGGGTCTCAAACTCGAGGGTAGGGGTATAATTGAGAGAGGAGAGAGGCTCCTAATGGTCTTTCTCGTCATCCTGCTCCGTCTCTTGAATCCCCTAGTGAGTCATTGGATTTTCCTGGTTTTTCTTTCACTCTCTGCAGTCACCGTAGTTCAGAGGATTTTAATATCGCTGAGGAAAATAGGATGAACATGGAGGAAAGGATATCCTCTTCCATAAAGTCCGTTGGAGGGGAGGTGGGGGAATGGGTTCAGGTGTCAGAGAGGCCAGGTAGGGAACCCTTCGGGAGGGAGGTTGAATTCAGGGTGGGGAACTTAATGTGGGGGAAGGTTCACGTGAGGAAAGAGGGAGACATCTACCTCCTGGTGATCTCCAATAAGGTGTTCAACTGGAAGGACCGCGTTAAGGACCTTAAACTCAAGGGTGAGATTGTAGACGCTGTGGGGGGGATGTTATGGCTAAAGGAGGGGCAGGAGTTAGAGGAGGACCTGAAGTGGATTAAGGGTTATTTAGAGTCCCTCAGTCCAAAGTAGAATTGTAAAGGACTCAAGGTCTTACACTCAGCTATACACATACCCAGTTCCTTCATCTTCTCACAGCTGTATACTATATACCGGAAATTCCTCCCCGTCGACATTCTCCTAATTTCGCTCATGACCTTGGCCCTGTTCTGGTCATTGAAGACACTCAATATGGCTGACTTGGAGTGGCCTATGTTGAGGTAGAAGACGATCGCGGCCCTGAGCTCCTCCTCAGTAAGAGGATCTCTAGCTCTCTCCACGATGTTCCTAATGCAAGGAGGTATCTCCCGTGGGGGGATCAGTATTTTCATCACCTCCCTCGTTAGTGGTTCCGGCACTCTGAAATTTGCGCCTGAAGTCCAAGACAGCATGCGCTCCTTCACCCTCAGGGAGCATATCTCTGCCAAGTCCCTCTTGGTTAAGAAGACATATCCTCCCACTACGGGTCTAGAGGAGAGCTTCAGGTTCTGTGGTCTCTCGAGCTTCAGGAAGTCGGTGAACTTAAGCGCTACCTCGAATAAGGAGCCACCATATGTGAGTTTCCTCCTCTCAACCCTTATTCCCATTAGCGACGCAATGCTGATTAGGTCCTCTAACTCTTCGTTGGAAAGGAGGCCTAGGAAATGCTTCGCCTCTTCTCCAACGTATCTCTTGATCGCTGCTCTCTCCTTCACACCGCTGAGCAGGATTAGAACGACGTAGAAAGTGATCACTGGATCCTTATAGGAGGAGTAGGGGACTAGCTTCCCCTTAGTGGATTCCCTGATCCTCACTATGGCCTCCCTTACCACCTCGTTCTCAGGGGATAGGATATCCATTAGTGAGAGAGAACCGTAGCCCCTCTCCCTCATGTATTCTCCAATTTCCACGAGAAAAGGATACTTGAGGTGATCCACCACTAAATCAATGGATCTCTAGGGGCTTTAAATTGTACCACACTTTTTGCACTTAGAGTTCGGTCTTCATAGCTTCATAGGATTTCACACTATTTGATATCAACGTTCAACTGCTAAGACCTCATGGAGCAGGCGAGCAGTTGATCCCCCTCTCCCTCAGCTGCTCCACCTATGCTCATGTAGTAGGGAAACCGGCCACATCCTGCGACAGGCCTCATCGAAATTAACGATGCACTCCATTTAAAGTTATAACCCATGGTTTAACCGAAACTGTTGACAACGGCTTTTAAGCCGAAGATTCTGTTCTGTAAGCGGTAATAATGGGCGACAAGATCCTCGTGGCATCAGCCTGGCCCTATGTTAACTCGGTGCCACACTTGGGCAACCTCATAGGCTCCATTCTATCCGCTGATGTCTTCGCCCGATACGCTAGGTTGAAATATGGTAAGGACAACGTCCTTTTCGTTAGTGGAAGTGACGAGCACGGTACTCCCATAGAGGTAGAGGCTAAGAAAAGGGGAGTAGATCCCAAGGAGCTGACCGATCAGGCGCATCAGTATGACTCCTTAATGTTCTCCGAGTGGGAGATCAGTTTCGACAACTACACCAGGACCGAGTCGGAGATCCACAAGGCCTTCGTCAGAGACTTCTTACTGAAGCTCAACAACTATGTGAGAGTTCAGAAGGAGACTCTTCCATATTGTGACTACGACAAACTCTTCCTTCCTGACAGGTTCGTTAAGGGGACATGCCCTTACTGTGGCTTCGACGACGCTAGAGGGGATCAGTGTGATAGCTGCGGCAGACTACTTCAGCCTTCCTCCTTAATTAACCCCAAGTGCGCTTTATGCGGCAGAGCGCCGAGCTTCAAGGAAACAGAGCAGTGGTTCTTCGACCTAAGCAGTTTCAGTGAGAGGATAGAGGAATGGATAAAGTCCAACGAAAAGCTCCCTAAGAACGTTAAGTCCATGGCGTTGGGCTGGATCAGTGAGGGATTAAGGCCGAGGAGCCTCACAAGGGATAACCAATGGGGTATAAGGGCTCCCTTTCCTGGGGCTGAGTCTAAGACGATTTACGTGTGGTTCGAGGCCCTGCTAGGTTATATATCGGCTACTATTGAGTACTTCAGCAAAATGGGTAGTGAAGAGAGATGGAAGGACTTCTGGTTTCATAAGGAGGCTAGGGCATACTTCTTCATAGGTAAGGACAACATTCCCTTCCACGCCGTTATACTCCCTGCCATGCTCATGGCTTCAGGCGAGGGCTACAATTTACCCCACATGATAGCTGCCACTGAGTACTTAATTTACGAAGGTCAGAAGTTCAGCAAGAGCAGGAGAATAGGGATATGGATCGATGAAGCCGTGGAGTTAATGGATGTAGAGTACTGGAGGTTCATTCTGTTACGTATGAGACCTGAGGAAAGAGACTCGAACTTCACGTGGAGGGAAGCCTTGAGGATAGTGAACACGGAACTCAACGATGACGTAGGTAATTACGTCAACAGAGTTCTCACCCTTCTGAAAAGGCACTTCAACGGTGAGGTGCCGGCCATTGTGGAGGAGAAATTGAAGGAGGAGGATAGGGAGATGATCGCTTCGCTTAAGGAGCATGTATCCGAAGTCACAAGACTCTTCGAGGAGGCTAGACTCAAGGCAGCTTCGGAAGTCATCATGAGGCTAGCTAGGAGGAGCAATTACTACCTGAATGCCCGTTCACCCTGGGATTTGGTCAAGGTAGATAAAGAGCAGGCAGGGAATGTTCTACACATAGCAGTCAACGTCATGAGGAGTCTGGCTGTGATGCTCTACCCCTTTATACCCTCTCACGCCCAGCGTCTTTTCAACATGCTTAACTTAGGCGAAGTGGAGGAGACACCCTGGAATTCCATCTCAGAATTGGCGTTAAGACCTGGACACAGAATAGGTGAATTCCACTCGCTCTTTAAGAAATTACCTCAGGACTTCGAGAACTCGGTGGAGGAGAGGCTGTCTGCAATTAGGGAAAAAGTAAACGGAAGGAGACCCGCTCTTCTCAAGTGATCAGTCCTAAAGTTTTACCTCGGCATAGGCCCTTACGGGTTCAAACTTCTTGCCCGAGCCGTTGTAGAACTTGCTGAACATCTCGTAGAAGTGAAGCCTCAGGTCTTGGACGAAAACTATGAGTCCCTCTAACCCCGCAGCTAAAAGATTCCCTATTATCAGGATCACTATGGCCAATGGACTAGCTAAGACCGCTAATGTAGAGGCGGGCTGTCCTGCTACTAGGTAGCCCATATACGAGAATGCATAGAGCACATAATAGTGGGCCATGGCCAGGACCAGTATCCTTATGAAGGAGATCGTGTTGGATAGGAGAAGGATCGCGCCGTCGAAGGCGCCTTCTAGGAAACCGTTCACTAAAGCTGACCCCTTGGGCATTGACTCAACCTTAATGTTGAACATTGCCCTTCCGAGCCAGTTGTAGATCAACCCAGCCTCTGCGACCCATAGGACAGCGTAGCCCATTGCATTAGAAGGTGAGGGAATAGGCGAAGAGAGTGCTGGTATGAGTTGACCCAGCAGATTGTCTATTCTCGAGAAGAAGTTGGGTAGATCTACTAGACCGTAAGCGAAGATCATAAAGGGCGAAGTGTAGATGAGAAGGGTGGGTAATTTCTCGTAGGTCAAATACTCGAAGTCCCTTTTCTTCAGGGCGTTCACCACTCCTATGACTGAGCTCCCAAATAGGGATATTATTCCAACTCCCACTGATAAAATTATTGCATTTGAGATGGAGATAGGGGAGGAGAACTCCCCAAAGGGGAGCAACGGAGACAGGTAACTAGTCACCCAGAGCGGAATAGGCCAGGCCGAGTAGAGAGGTCCCTTAGACGCCACGGAGCCACCTGTCAATTCGTCTAATCCACCGACGGGTAAGGGGCCGAAAAACCCTCTGGACAACAGGCCTGTGATCATAGCTCCTATACTCGAGTAAATTAAAACTATTGATATGTTTGTAATAGTATTGCTACCCCTCTTCAGTCCATATCTCCAGAACCAAACCGAGAAGATCAGCAGTAGTAGAGCATCTCCGAAATCTGGGAACATCAGGGCGAAGAGGACCGGGAAGGTCACCACTAGGAAAGCGGTGGGAGCGAACTCCCAGTAAGAGGGCGTCCCGTAGATCTCGACTATGGATTGGAGTGGTCTCAGGGCCTTTGGTAGGGACAGCTCTGTAGGAGGCTCCTCGTCCCTATACTTCTTTGGCCACTCAGCCTCCACCACCACATCTTCACCCAATCTCCTCTTGAGCATCCTCTCGAGGTCTCTGTAGGCCTTACTCGTGGTGTAACCTTCGACCTGAGCGAAGAAGTCCGATACTCTCATCTTGGAGATCAGGTTTAAGGCATCCCTTAAGGTCAGGAGCCTACCGTAGATGGAGAGGACCTGGTCCTTTTCGGTCTGTATCCTTTGCGCAGCTCTCCCCTTGAGCTCTGAGAGGACCTTCAGAAGCTCCTCTTTCCTAGAGGAGAGTTGAGCGTAAGCCTCGGAGGGAGATCTGGGTAAGTTCTCTGGGATCTCAATCCTCTTCAGCCCCCTCTCGCTCAAGGCCTTAACCATTGACTGATTCCCCCTATAGCTCACTATTAAGCCGTAGCCTATCTTCTCGCCCTGCCTGATCGCGTAAACGAAGACGTCTCCTGCGTTCTTCACCTCTTGGATCAAGTCGAAGGGACCCTTGACCACATAGATTTCGAGGAATTGGGAGGAGTAAAGCGAATCTAAGGGTATGGAGATGCTACTCAAGGGCTCGAGCTCAGAAAGTAAAGCCTCCACCTGGTTCAGTTCCCCCTTTATCTTATTCACCTCCTCCAGCAACCCCGAGTACCTAGATTCCAGATCCCTAGCTTCCCTATCCAATTGATCTGCTAAGTGGCCCCAGTCCGTGTCCTCAATTTTCCCACTGGGGACCCTGACTAATCCTCCGAGCTCCATGATCTGGGAGACCTTGATTATGTGCTCCGATACAGTCGCGACCTTAGTTTTAGCGTAGTCCACTCTTTCCTGAGAGATGGGATACTTGGGATCTATGGGCTCGAGAGCGCCAAAATTGAGGATGATCGCAGCTATCTCATTGAGCCTTTGTTTGGGCCCTATCACCTCTACCCTTATCATCTCCTCTGGAAACAGCAACGCGTCTCGGCATTACGTAGAGGGCTCACCTAAAAAGTTTTAAGAAAAGATTTAAGCGTAAATACGCAGAGAGCACGGATTAGTTTGGGAAAGGTCATGATAATAGGGGATAGGTATACAGTCTCCCTATTTCAGATGGCCGGGGTTGAGGGCAGAGTCGTTAGTTCCCCCGACGAGCTTATGAAGACCTTGACGGAAACTAGGAAGAGGGAGGACATAGACGTGGTTCTCATAACTAAGGACTTCTACGACATTAAGCAGTCAGCCATTGATGAGATGAGCCTGCAAGTCTCTAAACCGATCATAACTGTGATACCAAGTCCCTTCGTTCAGTCCACGCCAGTGGACGTGAAAAAGTTAATAGCCAAAGCTTTAGGTTTCGGGTGAATGGGATGTCATCGCTCAGTAAAATAGCGGACAAGGTAAGTGAGGAGATCAAGGTCAGGATCAGCCAGGAGCTGTCCAAGGCCAAGGAGGAAGCTTTCAAGATAGTGGAAAGGAAACACCAGGAGGTTCTGGCCAACTATCAGCCGAAGATTAAGGAAGTAGTAGCTAAGGGCATGGAAAGAGTGGAGGGAGAAAGGGCTAGACTCGAGGTAGAAGTGAAACGAGCTGTGAACTTGGAAAAGGAGGCATGGCTCAACAGAGTTAAGGAAGAGGTGTATGCCAGGCTTGAGGCATACCTCGATTCAATGGACTACAGGAACTCCCTGCAGAAGATCCTCTTCAGGGAGGCGGTGGAGAGCTGCGAGATCGTTTGCAGACCCGAGGACGAGAAGTTAGTGATTCAGGTGCTAGGTTCATTAGGAGTCAGATGCCTAGTCAAGGTGAATCCCGCATTGAGGGGCGGAGTTTACATTTACTATCCAGACAAGGGGATGAGTAAGGACTACACGTTAGATTTAGCGATATCTCAGGTCTTCGATAATTATAAAGAGGAGATAGCCTCCATTCTTTTCGGTGAGTGACGTGGATAACGGGAGAATAGTGAGGATAAACGGTCCTTTAGTTGTCGCTGACAACATGAGGAACGCCCTAATGTATGAAGTAGTTGAGGTGGGAGAAGATAGGCTGATAGGGGAGATCACGAGGATAGAAGGGGACAGGGCATATATTCAGGTCTATGAGGACACTTCTGGAATAAAGCCTGGGGAGACCGTTTATAGGACTGGGAACTTACTCTCTGTGGAGTTAGGACCGGGTTTAATCGGGAGGATCTTTGACGGACTGGAGAGGCCCCTGGATAGGATATTTGAGAGGGTCAAAGTTCCTTTCGTGAAGAGGGGAGTCAAGGTCCCATCTCTGGAAAGGGAGACGAAGTGGCACTTCGTACCTAAGGTAAAGAAGGGGGACAAGGTAACTGGAGGGGACATAATAGGCACAGTTCAAGAGACTAACTTAGTGGAGCACAAAATACTGGTTCCCCCAGGGATATCAGGGGAAGTCAAGGAGGTAGTAGCCGAGGGTGACTACACGGTTAGCGACACCATACTTACTCTGCAGAGCTCAGGAGAGGAGAAGGAACTGAGCATGATGCACAGGTGGCCAGCCAGGATACCCAGGCCCTTTAAGGACAAATTGGAGCCCAGGGAACCCCTGATCACCGGAACGAGAGTGTTAGACGCCATATTCCCTATGGCAAAGGGAGGAACAGCGGCTATCCCAGGTCCTTTCGGCAGCGGCAAGACAGTAACTCTCCAGAGCCTCACCAAGTGGAGCGAAGCGAAAATAGTGATCTACATAGGTTGTGGGGAGAGAGGTAACGAGATGACCGATACTTTGACTAACTTCCCCAAACTTAAAGACCCTTGGACTGGTAGGCCAGTGCTAGAGAGGACCATTCTGATCGCTAACACGAGCAACATGCCAGTTGCTGCCAGGGAAGCCAGCATATATGTGGGTATGACATTGGCTGAGTACTTCAGGGATCAGGGTTACGATACTCTCTTGGTCGCTGACTCTACGTCCAGGTGGGCTGAGGCTCTGAGGGACCTCGGTGGTAGAATGGAGGAGATGCCAGCGGAGGAGGGGTATCCGAGCTACTTGGCCTCAAGGCTAGCTGAGTACTATGAAAGGGCAGGGAGGGTTCTAACCATAGGTAGACCAGAAAGGTTCGGTTCTGTAACCATTGCCTCTGCAGTCTCTCCGCCGGGAGGTGACTTCACCGAGCCTGTGACCAGTATAACCCTGAGGTTCGTTAGGGTCTTCTGGCCTCTAGACGTGAGTTTAGCCCAGGCTAGGCATTACCCTGCAATAAACTGGATACAGGGCTACTCAGCATACGTTGACTTAGTTTCAGAGTGGTGGACCAAGAACGTAGACCCCAATTGGAGGGAGTATAGAGACTTCATGGTAAGGACCCTGTTACGTGAGGACGAGTTGAGGCAAATAGTGAGGCTCGTTGGGCCTGAGTCTCTTAGCGAGAGGGACAAACTAGTCCTGGAGGTGGCCAGGATAATTAAGGATGCTTTCCTGAAGCAGAGCGCCTACGACGATGTGGATGCATTCAGCCCACCGCAAAAACAGGTCAGGATCATGAGGCTCATCTATCTTTTCAACAACTGGGCCTCTGAGCTTGTTGGAAGCGGAGTTCAGGTGAGGAAAATAATAGAGAGGGTTACCTATTTGGGTGACCTCATGAGGGCCAAATCGACCATAAAGAACGATGAACTGCAGAAGTTTGATGAACTGGAGGGTAAGCTTAAGTCTCAGTTCGACGAGCTCAGAAAGGAGGTGTCAACTTAATGCAAGTGGCGGGAATAAGGGAGTATAGCAACGTCAACTCCATAAAGGGGCCCCTAATGGTCGTCCAGGGGGTCACAGATGCTTCCTATAACGAGATAGTAGAAGTGGAGTTGGGTAACGGTGATAGGAGGACTGGCCTAGTCGTTGACAGCGGTATGGGCGTAGCAATAGTTCAAGTCTTCGAGGGAACGAGCGGCATATCCCCTCGGGGCACCAAGGTCAGGTTCTTAGGCAGAGGGTTGGAGGTCAAGGTCTCAGAGGAGATGTTAGGGAGGATCTTTGATCCCCTAGGGAATCCTTTGGACAATGGACCCAGAGTCATTGGAGGGGAGAAGCGCAATATAAATGGTGAGCCTCTCAATCCAGCGGTGAGGGAGTACCCAGAGGAGTTCATACAGACTGGGATCTCAGCGATAGACGGTCTCAACTCGCTTTTGAGGGGACAGAAGCTACCCATATTCAGCGGTAGTGGTTTACCTTCGAATCAGTTAGCAGCACAGATAGCAAAACAGGCCACTGTAAGGGGTGAGGAGTCCAACTTCGTTGTTGTATTCGCAGCCATAGGCATAAGATATGATGAGGCGCTGTTCTTCAGGAGGTTCTTCGAGGAGACAGGTGCTATCAACAGAGTAGCGTTCTTCATGACCTTAGCCAATGAGCCTCCGGTGAAGAAAACATTGACACCCAAGACTGCCCTTACTTTGGCTGAGTACTTAGCATATGAAAAGGACTACCACGTATTGGCAATACTGATAGACATGACCAATTACTGCGAAGCTCTGAGGGAGATAAGCGCCTCTAAGGAGGAAGTTCCGGGCAGACAGGGTTACCCAGGTTATATGTATACGGACCTAGCCACCATATATGAAAGAGCGGGAAAGGTCAAGGGGAAGAAGGGATCCATCACCCAAATGCCGATCCTCACTATGCCAAACGATGATATTACCCATCCCATTCCCGATCTAACTGGATACATAACGGAGGGTCAGATAGTGCTCGACAGATCTTTATACAACAGGGGGATATATCCGCCCATCAACGTCTTAATGAGCCTCTCCAGGCTCATGAAGGACGGAATAGGGCCTGGTAAGACCAGGGAAGATCACAGGGACATATTCAACCAACTCTTCTCCTCTTACGCGAGGGCCGTGGACCTGAGGGGGCTAGCGGCCATAGTGGGAGAGGACAGCCTCAGTGAGGTGGACAGAAAGTACCTTATGTTCGGTGAGGCTTTCGAGCGCAGGTTCGTTAGTCAGGGTATAAACGAGAACAGAACACTTGAGACCACTTTAGACATCGGATGGGAAGTACTATCCGTGCTACCGGAGAGGGAGCTCACCAATATAAAAGTGGAATACATAAAGAAGTATCATCCTACCTACAGGGGTAAGTATTGAGCAGCAGGAAGATACTTCCCACCAAGATAAACCTGATATCCCTGAGGAGGAACATAAGGTTCGTTAGGTCCATAAAGAGACTTCTTGAGAGTAAGAGAGAGGTCCTGCTCCTCTACCTCAGGAACTTCGCGTTGGAATATGAGAGATATTACAACGAGGTCAATAAGACGTTGAGTTCCACGTATTCGACCTATATGGAGGCCATAGTAGCTGAGGGAACACAGAGGGTGGAGAGTTTCGCTAAGTCTACTCCCTCATCCCTCAACGTTAACACTTCTGTAAGGTCTGTTTTCGGTGTGAGGATACCAGTACTCCAGGTAGATAGGTCCTCCGTCCCAAGTAGGTTCTTCAGCGCAGTGGAGGTATCCCCGGAGCTCACGGAAGCGCAGCAGGAGATCAAGGAGTCCATAGACAAGGTCATAAAGCTAGCCGAACTGGAGGCGACCATAAGGCTCCTAGTGGTGGAGCTGAGGAAAACTCAGAGGCTCATAAATGCTATAGATTACTCCATACTCCCCTCCTATATGAACTCCCTTAAGTATGTGAGGATGGTCCTTGAGGACAGACAAAGGGAGGAGTTCGTCAGACTTAAATTCGTGAGGAACATCCTCGAGAGGAGGAGGCAAAGTGAGCGAGCGGGATTACCTCTCAATGCTGGAGAGCAGGTTAAGAGGTAAAAAGGAGAGTATAGAGGCTAAACTTAACGAGGAGTATCAGAAACTCCTAAGCAGTAGACTGTCCCAGCTGGAGGAGGTAAAGCGAAAGATTTTAAGGGAATGAGTTGAGTATAGCGTGATTTCCATGAAGGTCTCAGGCTTAAGGCGAATGATGGTTCTTTCCTTGATAATCCCTGTACTAATGCTACCCATTTTAGCGGGAGCTCAAGCTTCCAGTTCTTCTGATGCCACCGCAATTGCTGGATTTAACATAGGAGCGGGTTTAGCCGTGGGTCTAGCTGCCATAGGCGCTGGAGTTGGAGTGGGAATGGCAGCGGCTGCAGGCATAGGAGTTCTGACCGAGAAGAGGGAGATGTTCGGAACAATCCTAATCTTCGTGGCCATAGCGGAGGGTATAGCGGTTTACGGTATATTGTTCGCGGTATTAATGCTGTTCGCCAAGATCTAATCCTTTTTTGTGAATACCTGATTATTGCTACGTTTTGAGGTCTAGGGGCTCAACTTTTAGGTGAGTTCTGCTATGTGTTAAAGGATGAAGGTCAGCCGGGAGAAGTGGTCCTCCAACTTCAACGAGTGGTATGACTGGGTTTTAAGGGAAGCCCAGATATACGACTACGGCCGTTACCCAGTGAAGGGCATGGGCGTGTGGATGCCCTATGGCTTCAGGATAAGAGAGAAAGTAGTCTCCTTAATAAGGAAACTACTAAACGATACTGGGCACGAAGAAGTCCTCTTCCCACTTCTGATCCCAGAAGATCTACTAAGGAGGGAGAGCGAGCATATAAAGGGATTTGAAGACGAGGTCTTCTGGGTCACTAAGGGAGGAGAGTCAGACCTCGATGTTAAACTCGCCCTCAGACCTACCAGCGAAGTCGCGATCACTTACATGGAGTCACTTTGGCACAAAACGTATAGGGATTTACCTAAGAAATACTATCAAATAGTGAGTATTTTCAGGTATGAGACCAAGGCAACTAGACCCCTTCTTAGATTACGTGAGGTGACCACGTTCAAGGAAGCTCACACACTCCACGAGAGCTTCGAAGATGCTGAATCACAGGTCAAGGAAGCTGTGGGAATATACTCGAAGTTCTTCAACGAGTTGGGGATTCCTTTCCTTATCTCTAGGAGACCAGAGTGGGACAAGTTCGCAGGAGCCGTTTACACTGTAGCCTTCGATACCGTGATGCCCGACAACAGGGTCATGCAGATAGGCACGGTACACCATCTAGGGGATAACTTCACGAAGGCGTTAGATGTTAGAATACAGAATAGGAAGGGAGACATGGTTTATCCTCATCAGACCAGTTACGGCATATCTGACAGGATTATAGCCGCGGTTGTATCCTTGAACGGTGATGATCATGGCCCAGTCCTCCATCCAGGCGTTGCGCCCATACATGTTGTGGTAATCCCCATACCCTCTAAGGGGAGTGAAGAGGAGACCAGGCGTATAAAGGAATACGCGTTGAGAGTCTACAGGACTCTAGTGGACGGAGGGATATCTTGCACAATAGATCTCAACGACGAGAGGACTCCAGGTGACAAGTTCTACTACTGGGAGTTAAGGGGGATACCATTGAGGGCAGAGATAGGTCCCAGAGAGCTCAGGGACTCCACAGTGTACCTTAAGAGGAGGGACACATTTGAGGCATTCCCAGTGAAGCTGGACTCCTTGACTAGAGAGGTGAGGGATCTCTTAGAGAGGCAGTCACATGAAATGAGTAAAGCCGCTTGGGAGAGGTTCAATGCCACGGTGAGGCAGGAAGCGGATCTGAAGAGCGCCAAGGAAATCCTAAGAGATCAAGGGGGAGTCGTTGAGGTGCCTTGGTGTGGTGAAGACTCCTGTGGAATGAAGATGGAGGAGCTGACCGAAGCCAGAGTTCTGGGCGTACCCCTAGATAAGCCCTTCGCCTCTGAGGGTAAATGCGTCCTGTGCGGAAGGACAGCTAAATCCACCCTTAGGCTGGCTAAAACTTATTAAAGGACGAAAGTAATGTGAGCCCATAAGAGGAGATTTGAGTGCCCAAGAAGAGGGAGAACAGAGGAAGGAGGAAAGGCGATAAGGGCCACGTAAGTATAATATCCTGCGACAACTGCGGGAAGAGAATTCCTGAAGACAAGGCCATTTGTGTGACGAGGATGTACAGTCCCGTGGACGCGGCTTTAGCTCAGGAACTCGAGAAGAAGGGTGCAATAGTCACTAGGTACCCAGTAACTAAGTGCTACTGTATAAACTGTGCGGTGCACTTTGGGATAATAAAGGTGAGATCTGAGGACGAGAGAAAGCAGAAAACTACGCTCAGGTGAGGCTTCCGAACCCTTTTTAACTTCACTCGTGGAATATTTCCCGGGTCTGAAATGAAGTTATATGAGTTGAGTTTTTACCAGATTGAAGAATTCTTTTACAGATTAGCTGAAGTCAGAGATGTCCTGCGGGATAGTGGCTACCTTGAGTATTTGCCCGAATACAGCCTTCCTGATAGAGCCGAGGGGACTTCGATGGTAAAGCATGCTTTCCCAGTCTTCCAGAAAGGAGGAGTTGTAATGGATGTCACAAACGTGGAACAAGCTCTAATAGCGGAGGAGGCAGGTGCAGTGGCGGTTATGGTCCTAGACAAGTTACCCTACGACGTCAGGAAAGCCGGGGGTGTAGCTAGAATGGCAGATCCCAAGGTGATTGAGGAAGTGATGAACTCCATAACTATCCCTGTAATGGCTAAGGTGCGTATAGGTCACTTAATGGAGGCTAAGGTACTAGAGTCCTTAGGGGTTGATATGATAGATGAAAGTGAAGTCCTTACTCCCGCCGATGAGGAACACCACATAAACAAGTGGCCCTTCAAGGTACCCTTCGTTAATGGCGCTAGGAATCTGGGTGAAGCTTTGAGGCGAATAAGTGAAGGGGCTTCCATGATCAGAACCAAGGGAGAACCAGGGACTGGGAATGTGAGTGAAGCGGTAAAGCACATGAGGATAGTCAACAGCGACATATCCTCTCTGATTTCAATGAGCCAGGAGGATAGAATGAAGAAGAGCAGGGAGATGCAAGTTCCCTATCAGCTAGTGGAGCTCACCGCCAAGTTAAGGAGGCTTCCTGTAGTCAATTTCGCGGCAGGGGGAATAGCTACTCCCGCAGACGCAGCCCTAATGATGTGGCTCGGATCAGATGGGGGTTTCGTTGGCTCGGGCATATTCAAGAGCTCTGACCCTCCAGAGAGAGCTAAGGCCGTAGTCCTTGCTACAGCTAACTGGGAGGATCCGCAGACTGTGTTGGAGGCTCAGAAAATGATATCAGAGCATAAGAGTATGATGGGCATAGACATAAAGACTCTCAGGCCAGAGGAGTTACTCCAGGTAAGGGGAGTATGAAGGTAGGAGTGTTAGCCTATCAGGGGAGCTTTGAGGAACACGCTACTCAAACGAAGAGAGCATTGATTGAGGCGGGCTACGAAGCGGAAATCATTGCGGTCAAGAGAACCACAGACCTGAAGCAAGTTGATAGTATAATAATTCCAGGGGGGGAGAGCACCACTATAGGTGCCATAGCCCAGAGGATGGGAGTCCTTCAAGAGCTTAAGGACAGGATACTGGAGGGTATGCCAGTTATGGGGACCTGTGCTGGAGCAATATTATTGGCCAAGGAATCGGTGGACTCGAGGGTGAGGGAGAAGAAACAGCCCCTACTCCAAGTCATGGATATATCAGTGGTGAGGAATTACTACGGTAGGCAGAGAGAGAGCTTTCAGGCGACCTTGGACCTCAGTTCCCTGAACTTGGGAACAATAAGGACTGTATTCATAAGATCGCCAGCCATAATTAAGGTGTGGGGAGGAGCTAGGGAAATAGCTAGGCTCAACGACGCAATAGTCATGGCAGTTGAGGGGAATATGATCGCCACTACTTTCCACCCCGAGTTAGCGGACGTCCCCTCCGTTCACAGGTACTTCGTGGAGATGATTAAGAAGTAGCTTTATTTTCCAGTTGAGCAATAGCCTTATAGAATTAATGGGAGTTGATTTGAGTTCTGCTAAGCTCTATCTCATAGATCCGTCCGCTTTATTGAGTGGCGTATCGGAGAGGATCGAGGAGGGTTCACTCAACGGTAGGATAGCGATACACGAGGCCCATTTAGTAGACATAGAGGAGAGGAGAAACGCAGGTAAAATAAGCGGAATAGTGGAGGCAGAGGAGTTAGAGAAGCTGAAGGAAGTAACGGAGAGAATGCTAATACCCCTAGAGGTCGTCTCAGGTGAGAGGGGGAAGACTGTAAACGAGAGCGTAAGGAAATACTGTGCTAGCACTGGGGCTATTCTAGTGACCGCAGACGAAATACAGCGTTCCATAGCTGAGATCTCGGGTATCAATTATTTCTATATAGAAAACAGGAGTAAATCCATCTCTCTGGAGTCCATGTTCGACGAGAACACCATGAGTGTTCACTTAAAGGAAGGTACTACCCCTAAGGCCAAGAAAGGCAAACCGGGCAGCTGGGAGTTCAAGGAGTTGTCCAATAAGGTCCTGTCATCCACAGACATTAGGAGAGTTGTCTCAGAGATACTTAGGGAGGTAAGGCTCAGATCCGACTCCTTCATTGAGAGCGAGAGGAAGGGATCTATGATAATACAGCTCCAGAACTACAGGATAGTCATCACTAGAGCCCCCCTTAGCGATGGGTGGGAGGTCACTGTGACCAGACCAGTGGCTAGGAAGAAACTGGAGGACTACAATTTGCCTGAGGAAGTAAAGGAGAGGTTGGCCCTAAGGGCTGAGGGTATAATAGTGGCAGGCTCTCCAGGGATGGGGAAGACCACATTTGCCCAGGCCCTCTCCGAGTTCTACTCATTAAGGGGTAAGATAGTCAAGACAATCGAGTCCCCGAGGGACATGCACCTTCCACCTGAAATTACACAGTACTCCAAGAGCTATGCAGAGCTAGGAGAACTCCACGATATACTCCTGCTGAGTAGACCAGATTACACTGTATTCGACGAAATGCGAAACGACGAGGACTTCAGACTCTACGTCGACCTCAGGCTAGCTGGAATAGGTATGGTGGGGGTAGTCCACGCTACTACCCCGATAGATGCAATTCACAGGTTCTTGAACAGAGCGGATTTAGGAACCATACCCAATATTGTGGACACGGTCATATTCATAAAGAACGGTAACGTGGACAGGATCTACACGTTAGAGATGAAAGTCAAGATGCCCACAGGCCTTAAGGAGTCAGATCTAACGAGGCCAGTTGTAGAGGTGAAGGACTTCATGACCAATAAGGTAGAGTATGAGATCTACGTCTTCGGCGAACAGATCATGATAATCCCGGTCAAGGGAGTTAAGGCGAGTAATGCGCTAGAGGACAAGGTTATGAAGGTAGTATCTAAGTATATGCCTGAAGCTCAAGTCAGGAGTGAGAACGGAGAGCTGATAGTGGAGATACCCAGGAAGGAAGTTTCGAGGTATAATAAGAGGATCGCAAGCCAACTCCACAAAATAGAGAGGAGGAACGGCGTCAAAATAAGAGTTAGGATGAGCGAGGAATCAGAGGAATGAATCCAGTCTCTTACTCCACTTCGACTCTACGTATCTGACGAGGTCTTCCAAGGACAGGCCTTCTTCAAGGATTTGTTCGTCCACTACGTAATTCCCCCCTGTAGTCTTCTTGAGCTTATCTATTCTTATGAACTTCAATAGACGTGGCATCTTGATCCCTAGAAACCCTTCACCGCCGCTCTTCTCCGCGAACTCCTCGATCCCCTCAATTTGACTCTTGTCCAAGTAAACTTTACCCTCTCCTGACCTGCTCTTCATTTCTATTAGGATTATGACTCCCCTCTTCATTGCCACTATATCTGGGACATGATCCTTCCTCTTGCTCCCACTGGCCGGAGCCCTTATTACGGCGAACCCATGTTCTCTGAGCTTGGATACCACAAACCTCTCAGCAGCGTAGCCTCGAACTCTGCTACCCACAAGTTTAAACACAAGAGCTGAATTTTAAAACGGTTACAAAATAATGAAAGCCTCGCCCTTCAGGGCGGGGAGGAAGTCAGAGAATGTAGTTGAGGAAGTCCCTTGGTGGGAATGAGGATCTCGTTTTAAATACGGAATCCCCAATCACTGTTAATGGGCTTCCCTCCCCGAACCCGACTCGATCTATGGCTAAGCGGCTGGGGAAGGAGGGGATGTGAGCCCCGCTCTAAGGAGTCCCATGACCTACCTGCCGTAAAGTGGGTATGTGACCTATGGCTTAAATCCTACACTTGATCGCGATTGGATACAACTGGAATGAGAGTGTAGGGACAAACGGACAAGCTGCCCGTAATCCTACAACTAGGGAGTAAAGCGCATGCGCCAAGTGTGGTAGCATGAAATACGACTATCCCTCTCAGGTCGTATATTCTCCTGTCCCTGCGGTTGGGTAATAGATCGAGACCACACGCTTCCATGAACATCCTGAGGAGATCAGGATGGAATGGTCCGCAGTGCCTATGGAGCTCCGCCCCCTACCCCTAGCCAAGGGGGCAAGGTGGGGCCAGGAGGCACAAAATAGTGGAAGGGAAGCCCCGTCTGCAAGGGCGGGATAAGTTCACTTAAATCCTCACAGTGGATGAGCCGCGGTGTCTTCCTTCAGGGCAGGGAGGAAGTCGCGGCATATGAATTCGACACTTAGATCCTGTTGACCGAAAATCCTCTAGCTTCAGGTCTTAGGTTTCCCCCTTAATATGATGTCCCTCAACTGGTTTCCTACCTTTTCCTCTAGACTATTGTCTAACTCCTGCATAAGCTCCTTTAACTTCGGGGAACCTCTGTTGTACTCCTCTATCCACTCTTCAGCGAATTTCCCACTTCTAACCCTTTCCGCTGCTTCCCTCATCTTGCGCTTGACCTCTTGGTCTATTATCCTCTTGCCCACGGTCATACCACCGTACTTAGCTGTGTCCGATACGGCTCTCATCATCCCCCCGATCCCCTTCTCGTATATTAGGTCTACTATGAGCTTCATCTCATTTATAGATTCGAAGTAAGCCACCTCAGGCTGATACCCCATATCCACTAGTAGTTGGAAGGTCGACCTCAAGAGCTCCGTTATTCCACCCACTAAGTCCAGCTGTTCCCCTATTAGGTCGGTTTCCGTTTCCTCTTTAAACGTAGTCTCTATCACGCCAGCCCTTGTTGCCCCTATCCCCTTAGCCACTGCCAAGGCCTTCTTTAGGGCCTGTCCGCTTTTGTCCTGATGTATGGCCACGAGCGCTGGAACTCCTCCCCCTCTAATGAAGAACTCCCTAACCGCTGGACCAGGTCCCTTCGGGGCCACCATGTAGACGTCGACGAACTTTGGTGGCTCTATCAGCCTGTAGTGAATGTTGAAACCGTGAGCGAAGACCAAATCCATTCCCTCCCTAAGGTGGGGTTCCACCCTTTCCCTGTAGACGTAGCGTTGAATCATGTCTGGCAAAAGGAAAACCACTATGTCAGCCTCTTTCACTGCGTCTTCAGTGCGTAAGGGCTCCACTCCGTCCCTCTTCGCCTGTTCCCAGGACTTTCCTTCCCTCTCTAGGCCCAATCTAACTTTAAGGCCGCTGTCCCTTAAGTTAAGGGTCCAGGCTCTTCCCTGGCTTCCGTATCCCAATACAGCTATTACCTTGTCCCTTATTGAATCGAGACTGCTCTCCCTTTCCGTGTATATCTTAGCCACTTACTTCACCCCAAGAGTAGCGGGTGACCTTACTATACACTGGTACATAAACTGTGATGCCCTTATTTCCATTAATGGGGATGACACGTCTATCTACCCTAGCGTCCTCAAGCACTTCGACGCTCTCGACTCCCACGGTCTTGCTCAAGTTCAGTATGGCTAGGTCTAAGTTCTTTGAGTCACCAAGGCCTAGGTATACCTCGTACCATTCCTGGTCTACTCTACTACCTTGTATCCACTCGACGTCAACCCAAAGTCTACGGAAGTTGGCTGCTATCCTCTCCACGATCCCTGGGTCTCTGTAGTGGGCTCTAACTCTAATGACTCTTCCTGGGGTCACTCACGATCACCTGCCTTAACTTCCCCCCTGGAGGGAGGGTGGGTAAGGCTAACTCCTCCTTATCTATGGGGATCCTTATTACCGCGGGTAAATCCTCCTTTACGGACTTCTTGGTGTATTCCTCTATGTCCCTGTAATCGTGAACGTCGAATCCCAGTGCTCCGAAAGCATGCGCCAGTTTAGCGAAGTCGGGTGAAGGTCCGTAATCCACTCCCACGATCCTCTTGTTTTGGAAGAGGTCTTGGACTTGCCTCACTAGTCCCAGTGTTCTGTTATCCATTATGAAGGCGATTATTGGTATATGCTCGTCAACTGCAGTAGCCAGGTTCGTAGCCGTCATGAGGAAGGAACCGTCTCCATCTATGTCCACAACCACTCTATCAGGTTTAGCCATTTTGGCCCCCATTGCAGCTGGGAGTCCAAATCCCATAGTGCCCATTCCAGTTGAGGAGAGGAAGGTCCTCGGCTCCAATACATCCCAGAAGACTTCGGCCCACATCTGGTGCTGCCCTACTCCCGTGGTCACTATGGAGTTCCTGGGTATGGAGTTCCTAATGGTCTTCAATACTTTCCAAGGTTTCAGTTTGCCCTCCTCCTCTACATAGTAGAATTGAGAATAGTAGTCCCTCAACTCTTTCACTCTCTTGATCCACGCTGACCTATCTCTCTTAGCCCCAATATACTCTAGGGTTTCTATGAGAGCTCTTGTTGCAACCTTGGCATCCCCTACGAGTCCCACGTCGGGTTTTATGGCCCTCTCCAGATCCACGGGGTCTATGTTGATCTCTATGAACCTCTTCCTTGTCTCCCTCATCTCATCGTAAGAGGTGAAAGTCCTGTCACTCAGTCTAGCCCCTATGACTATTAGCAAATCAGACTCTAAGGCCGCCATACTGGCCTCAGCTCTGCCGTAGTACCCCATGGGGCCTATGTAAAGTGGATGATCGTGTGGTATAGCGGATTTGCCAGGCAATGTGGAAACTATGGGCGCTATTAGCATTTCTGCTAGCCTGAGCACTTCTTCCGTGGCATTTGACCAGACCACCCCAGTTCCTGCCAGTATTACGGGTCTCTCAGCTTCGGCCATGATTTCGGCAGCTCTCCTCAACTTCTCCCTGTCTAAGTTCGTCCTGAACTCCCTGTAACCCGGAACGTATGGTCTTTCCGGCCACTCCACCTTCTCTACCTTCTCCAGCTGGACATCACGGGGTATATCCACTACCACGGGTCCTGGTCTCCCAGTGGAAGCTAAATAGAAGGCGTTCTTTATCCATATTGGAATTTCCTTGACGCTCCTTATTTGGATGGTATACTTAGTTATTGGGAACATTATACCCGGTGTATCAGCCTCCTGGAAGGCCATTTTGCCTATAGCTGCTCTAACCACTTGTCCTGTTATGGCAACTACTGGGGAACTGTCTTGGTAGGCCGTTATCAGTCCAGTGACTAGGTTGGTGGCTCCTGGACCTGAGGTCGCGGTGCATACGCCAGGGAATCCGGAAGCTCTAGCATAACCATCAGCTGCGTGCGCTGCTGCTTGTTCATGCCTCATAAGCACATGCCTCAACTCTTCTCTCTCTAAGTCCTCGTAGAAAGCATCGTAAAGTGGCATGTTAGTCAGCCCAGGTATTCCAAATATCACTTTCGCTCCTTCTCGTTTTAGTGAATCGATCAGTAGTCTCGCCCCTGACATCACTTCAACCACCCCCTCTCCAATATAATGAGACGGCTTCTGAAAACACGTAACTTAGTTGAAAGGGAGAAGTTACACTTGGAGGGTATGGCCACCCTTCACTTTTTTCACTCCACCAGTTACATCTAGGGTCAATTTTTAAGCATTTCTCCCCTTCATTATGGACTCTATGACTCCTATCAATTCCTTATGCGACTTAAGGTCTTTCCACATCTCGAGGCACTTTATGTCACCTATGTAATACCATATGTTACCGAAGTGTAACCTCCTATCGTCCACGAAGAGTATTTCAGAAGGCCTTATTCGAATTCCCTTCCTTCTAAGCGAGTTAATGAAGTGGGCGAGCATTATGAATTTATAAGGGTAAGATCTGGCTACCACAACGTCGAAGTACTGATCTATTCCCAGTAGAGAGAGAATCCGCATCACCTTATCTTCAAAATTCCACGTGGCCATCCCCAGCAGAAGTCCCTTGGACTTAATGTAGCCTAAAGTCTCTTTCACTTCTGGGAATAGGACAAGCTTCCTCCCTTCGCTGTCCACCACCGTGTCTTGGGATTCTATCTTAATGGGTTCAACGAATTCAGATACATTGTGATGGTCCCACAGCGTCTTGTCCGCGTCGTAGACTACGGCCCTTATCATCTCCTCAGCCCTTAGGGGGGAAAGAGTAATAAGTTATCTTCCCCTCGTGGTAGTCCCTAATGATCACCCTAGCTGCTTCATCAACGTTAGGCTCCTTATCGAGCCTATAGAACCACCCTCTTTTTCGCGCTAATTCCTCTAGGAACTCTAGAGGAGAAGAGAGGTCAATCCCATAAACGGTCTCTATCCTGTTCTTAAGCCCTGCGCTCGCAACTCTTTCGAGTATTAGTGAGGCTACTCTCACTGGGTCCTTCAGTTTCTCTGGAGGAGTGCCCCTCAACGCTCTCTGAAAATCGTCTCCATCAGGAGGGATCACGCCGGGGGAGTCCACAGCCATTAATTCCTTCCCTACCCTGATGAGTTGAAATCCCTTCGTGTAGCCCCATGACTTCGGGACGGAGGAAACGGAAGCTGATCTCCTCCCTTTTAGGGCGTTCAGGACTGTGGACTTACCTGTTTTAGGGTATCCCACTGGCATTATTATTCCTCTGGATCCGCGCAGCTGGCGACTTATGGCTCTCCTTAGTAGTCCAGTGCCCATGTGGAGTTTAGCAGCTAGGAAAACCGCCTCTATCCCCTCCTCTTGGAAGTAGCTCTTCCAAGACTGAGAGACTGCCTTTGGGACCAGATCAGCCTTATTAATCGCTATTATTAGGTTTCTCTCCCTCCTACGGGTCTCCCTCTCTATGATCCTAGACCTGGTTAAGAGTGGTTCCCTAGCATCAGTGACCTCAATTACCAGATCCACTTCTGAGATCCTCGATATAACGTCGCTGAAGGACATGTGCTATAGAGGAGAATAACTATTTTTCCTTATAAACTAAGACGTGGGCAATGCCAATTGGTCGCATCTATGCCTTTGATCGCGGGAAGATCAATGGCACTCTAAGCCACTTGACCTACACCAAACCAGTGAAGATCGGTGGTAATGGCAACAACTCCGCTACTTACTCCATGACCGTGGACGAGGGAGTCCACAGGTCCTTAATGGTAATAAAGACTATCAGGGAGAAGCCCGCTATTCCTAGGTGGAGGTTATGGATCAATGATTTCTCCCTCACTAGAGAATTTAAACCTAGTTCCGAGCTGGAGTATAGGGGCTGTCTCTACTCGTCCCTAATATACGATATAACCCCCATAGTGAAGAGGGGCAAAAACAATATAGTGATATCCTATGCAGGAAGTGACAATATAACCATAGATCAAGTGGGTTTCGTTAACGTCTACCGAGTAGAAGGTTTCGAGACGGAGTATATTCTCATGGGAGGGGAGTTACTGCTAGAACCGGGAGAAGAAGTTGAACTCGAGGGAGCCAAGAAGTTCTACGCAGTTATCAGGAACTTCAATAAAAACACTAAGGTCGTCCTAGTTTCAAACAACTCGAAAATATGGGAGTCCACTGGAGGAGAGGAAGGGGAAGAGATTGAACTTTCTGACTGTTCTAGGTTCTCGGTGAGACATCTTCAGGACTCCCAGGGAAAGGCAAAACCGATCATGATATCTCTAGTTTACCTGGAGAATATGAGGGCTCCCAAAATCGACCTAGTGGTTAACTCGAAGAGGACTGAGAACGGGTATGACATAACTCTTCAGAACTCAAGTGAGTTAGGTCTGGACAACGTGATAGTGACACTTCTAGTCGGCGGAGTGCCAGTCTTCTTTAAGAAAATCAACGCTTTACCTCGAGGAAACAAGGAATACGTGGAAGTACCAGCTAGGCTGGACTCCAGGAACAGGGGTGAGGCTGTGCTAAGGGTCATAGGAGTCAAGGGATCGTATCAAGTTGTGAAGGAAGTGAAACTCTAGGGAAAGATTAATGGGATACCGTTGAGTTCGTTCCATACTGATTGTCCCAATACTCCTTTGCATTGTGGATCAGGTCAAAGAGAGTCGGGTGAATGCGAGAGGACAGTTCCGAATTCCAGTAATTAAGAGAATTGAAGATCAATTTGAAAAAGCTAAAAAGTTGGCAGTCGTTAAACATTAGAGTGTGACTAACTCGCCCTCCGCAACCACGGAAGTAGATCCTTAAAGGACTACTGACGCAGTTGAAGTTGACCTGACTCATAAGTTTGTGGGATTCAAATGCATTGAGGAAACCTTTGCCCCTCCAGGGCAGGGAGGAAGTCAGGGAAACTCGTTTATCACATGCTGAAGAGACAAGCCAGGGTAACTGCCAAAGAGGAATGCCAGTATAGCTACCACCGCAGCTACCTTGAGATATTCCCTCCCCTTAGCACCTCCCCTTATTGAACTTTCAGTTAAATAAGTCCTGATCACATAAACGTAAAATATGGCGATCAGGGTCACGTATGAGATGTTATATCCTAAGGCTATGGGTAGAGGTGCGAGTATCATTAAGACTATCAGCAGTTTCCTGATCACTCCCCATGCCCTTTCTACCCCAATGGAAACCGCTAATGTCTTGACGTTATTCAAACTGTCACCCTCATAGTCCTCCACTCCTTTCACTATCTCCCTACACATGGTCAACGTGAAGGAGTATAGCGTGGGTATGGCAACCAACTCATAGCCTCTTTCCGCTGCTATCGCGCCAAAAAATATGGAGAGCGAGGTTGTCAGCGATACCACAAAGTTACCCCAAACTCCGGTCTTCTTAAGGTGGCTGGCATAAGCGTAAAGCATGAGTGCCGTGAGGAAGGAGACCACTAACGCGTAGAGGTTTATCCAAATCGAAAGGAGTATCCCAAGCGCGAAAAGGCATGCGGACAGGATTTTGGCACTCCTCAAGCTAACCTTGCCTGCGGGGATGGGTCTGTCAGGTTTATTTATCCTGTCTATTTCGACGTCGAATACATCATTTATTACGTAACCCCCCGCTGCCACAAGGCCTACCACAAGCGCCGAAATGGTCAGTGTTACTAGGGAAACGTGAGCCCACTTGGAGGAAACCAAGTAGCCCATTACGTCTCCCAGGGTAGCTCCCACGACGTTGTGTAGCCTGACCAGCCTGATGTAAGCTGTTATTATGGACACGACCTGATCATTCAGAGCCGGTTTATAAAATGGGCGCTTTCGTGAAACCTATCCCCAAATATCCTTTCATTCCATAAGGGAATTAAATTTATATATGCTGATGGGGGTTTTTAACTCTGATCGGGATGAAGTACGGGGGTGTAATGGGGGTTAATGTCTTCGGCGAACCTAAGGTGGTGGGCAAACAAGTATATGGTAGTCTATACGAGTGCGATCCCTTCATGCTGAGTTCCCCCGAGGCGTTAGAGGAAGTAGTGAGGGAGGCAGCGAACGTAGGTAATATGAAGGTCCTCGACGTTAAGAAATGGAAGATAGGAGAGGGAGTGAGCGTGGTAGCCATAATCCTAGAAAGTCATATAGCAGTTCACACTTGGCCAGAGTATGGCTTTGCCACTGTGGATGTATACTCATGTGGTCCCCACACAAACCCCAAGGCAGCTTTCACTCACATCGCCCACGCCCTTAAGGCCAAGAGACACACCCTGAATGAAGTGGACAGGTCCTCTGATTTCTGATGTGGGACGTAGTAGTGTTAGGCGCAGGGCTAGGCGGCTTGCTGCTTGCTAACAGGCTCGGGGATCGCAAAGTCCTCCTAGTCGATAGGAGGAGATGGCCAGGTAAGAAGTGCACAGGGATTGTGAGTGAAGAGACTTTCAGGAAGTTAGGTGTAAGCCGGGACTACGTGGATTCTCGATTTAGAGAGATCGAGGTACAGACAGATAGAAGCGAGGTCTACTTCAGAGTCGAAGTGGTCAGATTGAATAGGTTCAAATTGGAGAAAGACTTGTCAGACTCCCTAAAGGTGGTGAGACCAGTTAATGGGGAGATCATGGGAGATCGGGTGAAGGTCGGTAACCAACTCCTACGCACTGTGGGGGTTAGGGCCACCGGATGGCAGGGTAAGGGATGTAGGTGGTTAAAAGCAGTGGAGATCTCGACCGAGCCGTTGAGCGAGGAGAACGTGAAGGTCTTCTTAGACTCGAGGAATGTGGGCGGCTTTTCTTGGATCGTCCCGCTCGCTGATAGAGCCTTAGTGGGGGCTGTATCTTATGGCGACCCTGAACTCTTCCTGCCTAAATTGAATAAAAGAGTTATAGAGAGGCACGGTGGCGCCATACCTAGAGTTAATCCTAAGCCTTTCAGCGACCTGAGGATCGGAGATTCCACGGGGCTAGTTAAGACCTTCACTGGGGGAGGTATATTCAGCATCTCGGAGATCTTAAATCCTTTGGTCAGTTACCTGAACGGTGAGGGACCCAAGCTCTATAATGAAACATTGAGGAAGTTGAGAGCTGAGGTAAGGAGGCAATACATCTTAACTAGATCCCTTGAGCTATCTTGGTCCCTAGCCTTGAAGGGTGCCAAACTTTTCAGAGACAGGACCATTCACGTTCAAAGGGAGTTCGACTTCCATTCAATTCTTCTTAAATTTATTCTTCCTCACTAAGTTAAAGCAGCCCTCGCCTCTCTCTATTATTCCCTCCTTCATGAGGACCATTATCACCTGCTCTGGGTTCTTCACTCCCAGTGCCCTTAAATCGATCATAGCTGTTATCTCCCCCACGGAGATATTTGACGTGAAATACCTTTTCGCTATTTCAAGCGACTTCGGATCCACAGACACAGGTTATAGTGAGACATATGACTCAATCTTATTTTTTACTGTAGGATCCATGGTAAATCCTTAAGGATCTTAGTAAGTAAGGAAAGGGTTCTCACCATATCAGATCGCTTAGTATTGTTGCGTATGTCAGTAGTTTTGGTGAACTCTTGAGTACCGTAATCTTTTGTCCAACTAGTAAAAGGACTTATATTCAAATTCCTATATAAATAAGTTATCTAATTCTGATAGTGTAATAATCGTAATACCAATATTTAAATATTACGCTTCAATAGAATTGATTGGAACCTATGAATGAAGAGGGGTATCTGAGTCTGCTGACTAATATCATCGATAAATACGTGGTGGGCTACTTTACGAACTATTCGCTGGACGATCAAGGATTCGATTCCATTCGCATCGACAGCCCGTCCTTAAGCAGGGATTTAAGGGATTCGCTTTTTGAGGTGGACCCCCTCCACTCAGACCTTAGCTATGTGGCGGTGGATGGAAGCAGTAGGAGCGTGATTTCCAGTAGCGGCATAATCTCTATCGCCAGTGTAGCAGCTTCCTCAAAGACGAAACCTGTGATAGGGGTCTTCCCCTCTTTTGGTTCGTTGAAGCTGCCCCTGAGGAAACCCTTCTTGGCCGTAGCACCCGCTCTCAACGAGAAGAGGAATGTCCTAGATCCATACCTGTATTCCGCAGATCATGTGATGACTTTCTCCCTTTCTGGAGAACCTCTAACTGCAATTCAGGGACCTGAACAGATCGAATGCGAACTGAGGACTATCTTGGAGACCGAGGCCATATCGACCTTGAGGAATAATCCACTGGTCATAGTGGATGGCCCCCTCTTCCCTCACCTCAAGTCCTTGAGGTCCTCCTCTGTGGAGAGGATAATGAGCTTGAGGGCTGAAGCGGTATCCAAGGATACTGTGGGAGTGGTGAAGAGGATCTCAAACTCCTCACTCCTCAAGGAATCCCTTTCAGGAGATGACAGAACGTCTTTCATGAGCATGTTCAAAATAGATCCCTCAAGGGCAATCTCTGATGAGGTGATCTTACAGAACTTAGTTAGGTTCCATCTCTCACCGCCTTACAAGCCCTATGCCTTTGGACCAATTAAAGTGAGAACTGGTAACTACTCTTTCTACGCTTATTACCTCATGGTTCCTCTCCATAGGTATCTACAGAAGTTCTCCCTGCTTAGAGTCGAAATGCTAAGGGAATCTGAGGACTTACTGAGGACTTTAACCGCGATCCCAATGAGTAATGATGGGATCCCCCAACCCATAGCCCTCGCTGATAGGATCGCTAAGGAGATAACAGCCGGCATTTACAAGCTTTTGGTATATAAAGTGCAGAGGCTGGGACTCGGTGTGAGTTTCGAGAGCAGGATAGAAGTGGTTTAGATGGATTCAGACCTGTATGATAGTGTAAAGGAGAGGTTCCACAAGGCCAGAGCCCTAGCAGTCACTCTCGGGGAGCTAGTGGGGAGGGTGTCAAGGAATGTGCCAGGGGAGGCGGATGAAGATAGGAACGAGGTAGCTGTGGTTGTGAGTCCCGATGTCTATTACAAGTATCCATTCATGGGCAAGAGAGGTCTCATACTCGCAGCGGTGGACATAAAGAGCCTCCTCCTGGTCCTGTTGAGGGCCAAGGGTTACTTGAGGCGTGACGCGGTATCGCTTTTGTACTCTAATAAGGAGATGTCCCACTTAGTGGAGTCTGAGGAGGATGAGCCTGGAGGATTGCTAACCAACGTAGTGGTTAGGTGCGAGCCTTTGACCCAATTGGACGTTTTAGATTCGAGGGAACCGGAGGCAGCCAATGTAACATTGGAACCCCAGTCACCTGTTATAATTCCTAACCCTGAGGTAGTGGAAAGATCCCTCTCGCTGAGTAGGGGAGAGATCAGGTTAGGATTCCTAGAGAATAGCGCCACTGAAGTTAAAGTCTCAATAAGTCCAGATGACCTGAACTACCATTGCCTCATAGTCGGCACAACTGGCGCTGGCAAAACGTCCCTAGTCAAGAACATGCTCTCCCAGTTCTCCAGGGACCAGGAGTCTAAGACTTTCGTGATAGACGCTACTGGGGATTACTACCATGTGATCCTCCCTCCCCTCATTCGCCAGGAGGACTTCGAGAGACTTGGTATCAGCGTCTCAGGCCTGAACCTGGACCTGATCTACCCCTTGTCTAGGAGGTGGATAAAGAAGTATATGGAAGGAAAGGAGTCCATGGACGTCGAGGAGATCACTAGGAAATACTACGAACTTTACCTCAGGCCCATAGTGGAGTGGCTCAGCGAGAAGGGGAAGAAGATCAACGTGGCCCTCTCGGGGAACAAAATAGCATTCGGCTCAGAGAAGTGGACCTCGGTTATGACTTTTCGTCCCTTCTGGTTCAGCTTCAGGGAGAGTAAGAGGATCTTACCCAGACTCAATCCTTACTTCACTGAACAGGCGTCCCACTTCTTGAGGGTCTTCCTCAGGGATAGGGAACTCTCCGCTTCTCCCACTCTTTCGTCCTTCTACAAGGAGCTCCTAAACAGGCAACAGGAGATCTACAACAGGTATAGCATTCACAAAAGCACGTGGGAGAACGTAGTGAGGGGCCTGAACCTACTAATGGAGACCGGACTCTTCGACGTGTCAGCTCCCAGGGAAGATCTTGGAGAGACCTTGAAATCGAAGGGTAGGATAGCAGTATTGGACCTTTACAACAGTGAGCTGGAGGACTTCTCACAGAAGATATTCACTTACTATGTTTTAGAGAGACTGTTCTCAGCCAGGGAGGCGGAGATGAAAACAGGTTCTCTGAAGTCGAGATACCTCGTAGTGATCGATGAGGCTCATAGGTTCTTCCCTTCAAGGATCAATGGAGAGGACGAGGTTTACGTAAGGAAAGTCTCAGGTAAAATAGCCACTATGATGAGACTGGGAAGGAGGAGGAAGATGGGTTTCCTTTTCGTCACCCATGATCTCAGTGACCTGAGTGAAATAGTGCAGCAGCTAGCCAATACCAGGGTGCTCTTTAGGATGAGGAGCGAGGTCGCAGAGAAAATGGGTCTTCCTAAGGGGGAATCCAGGGAATTGGCGTGGGAGAGGAATGGGGTCTGCTACGTTATGTCTCCATGGTTCAGAGAGGGTTATGTGAAGATTAGGGTCCCGTTACCTCCTCCAGTAGGTCACTACGATCTATCGAGGTCTAGATAGGAGTCCCATATCTACACACTGTTTCATCATTCGCCCTGAAGCCGTCTTGAGCCCTCAATATTCCTTTCAGCTTTGAGACTAACTCTGCCCTTGGTTAAGTCCAAGTATCCCACCTCCCTTAGGTAATACACCAATCGCCTCACGTGATCCCTGTCTGTCTGCATTTTACGTGAGCATATGTTGACTAGGTCTCTCAACTCGGCCTCACCACCCAGTTCAGACAGCACGGAGATCAAGTAAGTCTCCTCTTTCCCCAGACTCACGTCCTCTACGTGACCCTCTCTCAGCTTGAATATGTGGAGTCGACCCTCGTCATTTACAGCCTTATACACGTTGTTGAATGCCTTATCCACCCTGTAATTGACCCTATTATCGCGAGCTCTCTTTGTGGACGTGATCAGATCGGCCTTTTCGTTGAACTCCTCGGCTTCGAACTGTATCAGGTAAGACCCTTGGTCGCAACTTAAGTTGAAATCAGTCGAGTATGGATAGAGCTCCCATTTCACCCTATCCAGTCCCTGTATGCACACTTTCCTCCTCTTCGAGACTCTAGAGGCCACTTCCATGACGATCCAGAGCTTAGGTATGTAGTAGTAGGAGAGTATGCACACTTTTTTCCCTAGAATTTCATTGATGAACTCTGACATCGTGTCCCCCACGGCTGATTTAACGCTATATAACTACATTACGTAAATACAAATCTCTTGATCGCTGGAAGTAGTATAACCTAAGAAAAGCAGCGACGCCGGTAGCCTGAAAATGAAGGACAGACTTCCGACGAGACTTCGGAAATATTTTTTAAGGAGACTTTGAGGATGAAGTCAGCGAGGGTCAACTATTGCACCAACCGAGATAAGGGATAGGATAAAACCATGGCTCCTTAGGGCTAGTCCCTACGATTTCAAGGACTATAGGGGGGTGATAAGGTTACACCTCAACGAGTCCCCTTTTCCTTTGCCGGGCTTCATAGCGGATCGTATAGTTGAGTCGTTGAAGGAGGCTAACAGGTATCCTCACCCTGACCTCGTGGAGAGCTTTAGGGCAGCGGCCGCTAGGTATAACGGGGTTGATCCTGCCAACATTTACCCAGCTCCAGGAGGGGACGGCGCCCTAAGGCAGGTAATTTACAATCTCACTGATCCAGGCGACTCCGTCCTAATTAACAATCCCTCCTATAGCATGTATAGGGTTTACTGCTCTACCCACGGCCTTAATATGCTGCAGGTGAACCTCATTGAGGGTCAGGAGTGGTGGCATGAGAACTTCAGGGAGTTCCTCGAGCTCTCAAAGAGAGCTGACATGGTCCTCTTAGACGATCCCAATAACCCAACGGGTTCCCCGATGCTGGGGGGTAAGGAGGACACGATCTCGCAGCTGGCCTCTACCACTAAGGGCTTCGTCATGGTAGATGAGGCATACTACGAATTCTCTGCCTACACCGTCTCCAAGATGATAAGGGAATTTCCCAACCTCATAGTGCTTAGGACGATGAGCAAGGCCTTCTCTCTCGCTGGTCTAAGGGTGGGTTATCTCATAGCCAATGAAGAGGTAGTTGATGCTTTAATGAAGGCCTCCACTCCTTTCGATATAGCCCTTCCAGGGCTTGTCGCTGGGATAGAGGCCTTGAACAGACCAGACTATGCTTTTAGGAATGTGAGCGAGATACGGAAGAACAGGGAATACCTCATCTCCTCCCTTAGGAGTTTGGGCCTTAAGGTCTACAATTCCCTGACTAATTTCGTCTTAGTGAAGACTCAAAGGGACATAATTTCTCCCCTACTGTCAGCGGGAGTTGCGATTAGGAACCCTATGAAGGGTTTTTACAGGATCTCCGTAGGTACAAAGGAACAGTGCGATACGGTGATTAGAGTTCTGGGTGAGAGTATTGAAGATCGCCATCCCCAATAAGGGTCGACTTAGGGAACCCACCTTAGCCTTGCTTCAGTCAGCTGGAATAAAGCCTCTAGCTTCAGATGAAAGGGCCCTAATAGTGCCCACCTCTTGGAAGGACGTACAACTAGTCATGTTGCGCACCGAGGACATACCGAGTATAGTGGAAGCTGGGGCAGCGCACATAGGGGTCACTGGTTTGGACTACGTAAGGGAGAGCGAAGCGGAAGTAGAGCACTTGGTGAAATTGAACTTCGGCGTTTCACAGATAGTCCTAGCCATTCCTGTGGGCTGGAGGGAGGAAGCGATCCTAAACGGGAGCAGGGAGCTTAGGATAGCCACTAAGTATTATAATATAGCCACCGATTACGTGAAGTCTAAGGGCCTTAAGGCTAAACTAGTGAAGATAAGCGGGGCGGCTGAGGTAATGCCCTCCTTGGGGGCAGCTGACGCCATAATAGACGTAATGAGCACAGGTACTACCCTCAGGTTACACGGACTTAAGCCAGTGGACGTCATAATGGAGAGTTACGCGTTAATCATAGGGAACAAGGATTGGCTTAGGTGCGAAGAGGCAGAGAGGATAAACATGGTCCTCACCATGATAAAGGGTGCTACTGAAGCTAAGGGTAAGAAGATGATCTTCATGAACGTATCCCATGATAACCTAAACAGGGTTATCTCGTCCCTTCCTGCCATGGTAGCACCAGCCGTCACCAAGCTCAGCTCCGGGGACATGTGGGAGGTCATAACTGTAGCTGATGAAGACGACCTGGCTGAGACCATAGCTAAGGCCAAGAGTGGAGGGGCTAAGGATATAGTGGTGATCGACATAGAGAAGGTGATAAGGTGAAGGTATTACCTAGTGTTGATATTACCAGAGGAATAGCCGTGAAGAGGATCAGGGGAGTCCCAGGCACAGGATTGAGGCTCGGCAATCCACTGGAAGTGGCTCGCGGTATATTAGCTGATGGCTATGAGAGTATCCACGTGGTGGACCTAGACGCGGCTGAAGGGGTGGGAAATAATGATGGGCTTGTCTCTCAGATACCAAAGCTAGGATTCAAGTGGGCTCAGGTGGGAGGTGGAGTAAGGGAGAAAGGCAGGGCTTTAAAGCTCCTGGGTTACGGTTACAGCGCGGTTGTCACCTCGACCTTGCCTCTCACCGATCCTTCTTCATTCTCTGAGATCTTGAAGGAGTTAGGGAAGGACAAAGTCCTAGTGTCCCTAGATTACGATGGGGAGAACGTGCTAATCAGGGGGTGGAAGCAGAAGGCTATGCGAGTGAATGAGGCTGTTAAAGCGATCGGTGACCTTTCGCCCTCCGGCATAATATTAACCTATGTTAGGAGCGAAGGAACTGGGAATGGTGTGGACGAGAAGGCTGGGGACTACGTTAAGGGGTTCAAGGGGGTCAAGGAGTACGCAGGGGGCATAGCCTCAATGGATGACCTAATGAAACTTAAGAGGGCGGGCTTCGATTATGCCATAATTGGCATGGCTTACTACACCGGGGCGGTAAGGGGTGTCAGGGAGGTCTAGGACTTCCGTCAAGATCAGGGAGACCAAGGAGACGAAGGTTAGGGTGGAGTTGGACTTAGATGAGAGCGGCGAAGTTCGAGTGGAGACTCCAGTACCTTTCCTTAACCACATGCTACACACCATGCTCTTCTATGCAAACTTCAGGGCCGACGTTAAAGCGGAGGACAAGCAACAGTACGACGATCACCACGTAGTGGAGGACGTCGCCATAGTTCTGGGTCAAGCGTTGAAGGAGGCTCTAGGTGAGAGGAGGGGAATAAGGAGGTTCTCCAGTGTCATAATGCCTATGGATGAGGCCCTAGTGATGGTAGCTTTAGACGTCTCAGGTAGGGGAATGGCCGAGGTTAGACTTAGAGTTCCCAGACAAACAGTGGGAGGCCTTTCAGTAGAAAACGTTCCTCACTTTTTCTGGTCCCTTGCAACGAACGGCGCTTTCACCCTGCACGTCAGGCAGATAGCAGGCAGTAATTCACACCACATAATTGAGGCTAGTTTTAAGGGAGTTGGTATGGCCATGGGAGAGGCATTCAGAGTGGTATCGAGTGAAGTCCCTAGCACTAAGGGGAGCCTTTAGGTGATCTCTTTGACCAAACGCATAATAGCATGTTTGGACGTCGATAAGGGTAGGGTAGTGAAAGGGGTGAAATTCGAAGGCCTTAAGGACAAGGGAGATCCGGTCGAGCTGTCATCCCTATACGAAGAGGAGGGAGCAGACGAGATCACTTTCCTTGATATCACTGCCACGGTGGAGGGTAGGGAGACTGTGTATGAGGTAGTCAAGAACACCGCATATGCGATCTCAATCCCGCTGACTGTAGGGGGAGGGATCAGGACGGTGGAGGACGTGTCAAAGATGTTAAAGTATGGAGCTGACAAAGTCAGCATTAATACGTCAGCGGTCCTCAACAAGCAGCTAGTGACCCATGCATCCAGGGAGTTTGGAGCCCAGGCAATAGTCGTCGCAATAGACGTTAAGAGGGAAGGAGATCGGTTTGTTGTATACACTCATGCAGGGAGAGCGAGGACTGAGTTAGAAGCTGTGGGGTGGGCGAGGGAAGTGGAGACGTTAGGCGCAGGGGAAATACTGCTCACTAGTATAGACATGGATGGAACGAGAGAGGGTTACGATATCCAGCTCATCAGAGAAGTCACTGGGTCAGTTAAGATCCCTGTCATAGCCAGCGGTGGGGCAGGAAGAAAGGAGCACTTCTACGACGTCTTCTCCCAAACTGGCGTTGACGCTGCTTTGGCAGCAGGAGTCTTTCACGATAGAGTGATTAGCATAAAGGAGTTGAAGTCTTTCCTAGCTGAGAAAGGGATTGAGGTGAGGACATGATCTCGTGGGCGTTGCCTAGGGAGAGGAAGTTCTCCATTTCGGCCTATGTGAAAACCGTCTCAGAGATCGTGGAGGAGGTGAGAAGTAAGGGGGATAGGGCCTTACTGGATCTCACCCAGAGGTTTGATGGAGTTAAACTGGACTCGGTAAACGCGAGCAGGAGGGAACTTGAGGAGCAGTCGGCCAAACTCCCTTCAGAGGTTAAAGAGAGTATTTCTAGGATCTCCTCACATTTGGAATCTTATCACCAAATGATCAAACCAGCAGTGATGGGGGAAGGAATAGACGGAGTCAGGATAGACCTCAGATGGGTTCCGCTTAAGAGTGTGGGTATATACGTTCCTGGAGGAAAGGCGAGTTACCCCTCTACTCTCCTCATGGCGTCTATACCCGCTAGGGTTGCCGGCGTAAAGGAGATTTATGTTTCCACACCCTCTAAGGAAGGGAGAATAGATCCAGCCATAGCTTACATAGTGATCTCTGAGGGAGTGGAAGAGGTGTATAAGGTGGGCGGAGCTCAGGCAATAGCAGCGCTAGCTTACGGTACGGAGACCGTAAAGAGAGTCGATAAAATCGTGGGACCTGGGAATGTTTACGTGCAAGCAGCCAAGTACTTGGTGAGTCTGGACGTGGGTATAGACGGTGTGGAGGGGCCTACAGAATTAGTGGTAATAGCGGACGAGAGCGCCTCACCTAGAAGAGTGGCCCTAGATCTCCAGGCCCAGGCCGAACACGGTCCCATGACCACTTTGGCCCTCATAAGCACTTCTCCGCAGCTGTTGGAGGATGTGGCCTCAATACTGGGGAGCGACAGTAATGTCTACAGCCTAGTTAAAGTCGGCTCGATCGCTGAGGCCATAGAGATCGCTAATCAGATCGCTCCAGAACATCTTTCCCTTCACGTCAAGGACGCGGAGAAATACGTTAACGAGGTGGTGAACGCAGGTGTTGTGACCTTAGGTGATACTGCACCCGCTTTGGTGGACTACTGCGCTGGGGTGAGCCACGTTCTACCCACTAATGGTTGGTCGAGGTTCAGGAGTGGCCTCTCCGTGTTCGACTTCCTGAAGGCCCTCCCGGCGATCAAGGATAACTCAATTCGAAGGGAGCTAGTGAGGGCAGCGGAGATCTTGGCTCGATACGAGGGTTTCAGAATTCATGCTTCCAGCATAGGTGCGAGATATGGAGGAGACTCTTGAGGAACTCTACAACGTGATCTTGGACAGGATCATTCGTATGCCAGAGGGGAGCTACACTGCGAGCATCGTGAAGAGGGGCAAGCCTTACATCGCCAGGAAGGTGGGAGAAGAAGCCACGGAGGTAGTGGTAGCCTCTTTGTCTGAGAGCAAGGAGAGGACTATAAGCGAGATAGCGGATCTACTTTACCACATACTAGTGTTAATGGCCGTGGAAGACATAAAACCATCCGACGTCTACTCAGAGTTGAAGAGGAGGATGAAGTGAAAGCGCAGATCCTGAACTATGGTGTGGGGAACATATTCAGCCTAGCCTCAGCTCTCACCAGAGCAGGCTTCCAGGTCACAGTGAACGAGGACTTGGTCAACGATGTGGACTTAGTAGCGATGCCAGGGGTAGGCGCTTTTTCAGCGGTTTCAGCCAGCTTAGAGAGGCTCAACTCGAAATTGAACGAAATGAGGGAAAGAGGGATCTACTTCCTCGGCATATGCTTGGGGATGCAGGTCATGTTCCAGGAGGGAACTGAGGGAGGGAGATCAAAGGGTTTGGGCTGGCTTAAGGGAAGAGTGGAGAGAATAAGAGGCGATGTCAAGCTCCCCCACATAGGATGGGATAGAGTGAGGTCGGTTAACCAGTGCGAATTGACGGAGGGACTGGATGGCAAATACTTCTACTTCGTGCACAGTTATATAGCCAAAGGAGTCGAAGGGAGGGTGGTAAAATTGTCCAGCTTTTACGGGGAAGATTTCCCGGCCCTAGTGTGTGAGGGTAACTTGGTTGGAACCCAGTTCCATCCTGAGAAGAGCAGTCAAAGCGGTAGGATCTTCTTCCATAACCTCAGGAGGTGGATGAAGAGGTGAGGGTTTCAAGGGAGGAGGTGAACAGGGTGATCACCACGTTGAACTTTAGACATGAAGAGGGGACTGTGATCGCCGTGATTCAAGACGCAGAGACGGGCGAGGTGTTAATGGTGGGGAACATGAACGAGGAGGCCGTTAGAAAGACCCTAGAAACGGGGTACACACACCTCTGGTCCCTGAGCAGGAAAACCCTTTGGAAGAAAGGTGAGACCAGCGGAAACTATCAGTTGGTTAAGGAGGTTGTGGTCGACTGCGATGGGGATGCAATCCTGGTCAAAGTTAAGCCAATGGGGCCAGCGTGCCACACGGGGAACAGGACGTGCTTCTTCAAAGTCGCTCTCCAGAGAAACTCGGTCTGAAAACTAGATCTTCTTTCCAGATCGAGTTAAGCTTTCCAGACCCCGTCAAAGCAGTAAGGTTATTACTTCAGCGCTCAGTGCTTTCATATGAGCTTGGAAGAATTCAAATCAAGCGTCATCCTCGTTAAGAGGAAACCCACCAAGGAGAACGTGATACGCTTCCTAAGGTCTCTTTCCACTGTTATGCCTTCAGGGGAGGATTACGCCATAACTGTGGGAAGTGTAGGGGGGTATAGTTACATGATCGACAGCAAGGGAGCGATCATGGTTTCGGTGACTCAAGACGAATATCTGCCCTTCTTCTCCGCTAAACCTAAGCACATAAGGTTCGAGGAGATCCCGGAGAGAGTTTTGAATTCAGTTCCAGGGAACCTAAGGGGTATACTCGATCAGCTCAGGGACCTAATATTGGACTGGAATAGGACCGGGAGGGGAGAGTATAGGAAGAAGAGCGAGGAGATATTGAACTTCATAATAGAGACTATCTGACTTGGCATTTATGATGTAACTGAGTGAGGAGATTCACGAACTACAGGAGAACTCCCTCACTCCACTATTATAGCTGGCTTCAGGGGTTTAGCTTTCTTATCTTTGTACTTTGACCTATCGAGATCAGCATAGGGTCTCACCTCTACCTCCTTTATTCCAACTCTTAACGAGATCAGTGACGCTCCTTGCATTAAGGCATTCAACTCATCGAATTCTCTGGAGAGTATGAATCTCCTTATCTCAGGGCTCAAGGACTGAGCATACTCGTATATTTCCTGAAGGGATCTGGCCTCGACCCTGTCCTTGGGCTTAAAGCGCTCCATTAAGTTCCTTAAATTGCCCCCAGCGGAGAGCACCTCTATGGCCTCCCTCAGTTTCCCATACTCCTCCTTCCCTGCCACATACAGTTTCAGTTTATTGAATTGACCTTTAGCTACTTTGAGTATGGAGTTCACGTCCTCAACGACAGCTCTGTAGTAGGCCTCTTGGAACTCCAGGACTTGATCTATAGCTTGCACCTCGTAAGAGGACCACCCCTGATCCACTACTAAGCCCCCTGTACCCACTTCACTCCAAATCTCTTCGGCTAGGTGTGGAGCGAATAGGGAGAGCATCTTAACCCAATCCCTGAAGTAATCCAGCAATAGGGCTCGTTTAGGCTTAGCCCCCATGGACGAGATCCAATCCAAATACTGCTTTAGGTGATCATCCATTTCGTAGAGAATAACGGTGACCGCTCCCCTATAATCGAATTCCTCCATGAGCTTCGTAACCTTTAATATCAAAGAGTTCCTCTTGGACCTGATCCACTTATCTGGGAGTAAATCCTCCCTGGAGTCCTCCGCATCTAAACTGGAAATGGATTTGGCCTGATCGTGGATACGCTTCAACTTCTCTGCTATTCCCTTGGCCATGGCGTCAGTGAAGTTCACGTCGCTGCCCAGATCCGCGCCTATTACTAATGCAACTCTCACGGTGTCCGTCCCGTAATTCCTTAAAGCCGATCTCAGAGGCACTATGTTCCTCAACGACTTACTCATCTTCTTCCCCTCATAGTTGAGTAGACCATTGACCATTATCTGCCTGGGCCATAGAGCCTCGTTGAAGATCGCTGCGTGGTTAAATATGAAGAACGTCAGGTGGTTGGGTATTAAATCCCTTCCGCTGTTCCTCGAGTCTAAAGGATACCAGTAGGTGAATTCTTTCCTCATTAGATTAAGCAGATCCAATGGGATTCCACTGCTCTTGGACACTTCTCCTGGGTCGCCAAGACCTAAGATCACGTAATCCCAAACCTGAGCTGTGAGCTGCGACCCCTTAATTCCGTAATCCCTTATCAAGTGACTTACAGTATAATAGGCCATATAGATCGTGGAATCACTCAGGCTCTCTATTATCCACTTCTTATCCCAAGGCAGCGGGGTCCCCAGCCCCCTAGTCCTAGCACAGGCTCTCTTGTCGAGCCACTCGATCGAATATTCAAAGTCCTTCCTGAACTCCTGCGGGACTATACTCATCTTAGAGAGGGCTCTCCTAGCCTCGTCTTTCCATGACGGGTTCCCGTAATCCAGAAACCACTGATCCTTGAGGATCTTCACTACGGCTTCGTTTCCGCATCTGCAGTAGACAGGTCTATTCATGATCTCATAGATCGTACCTCCGTCTCCCTTGGCTATAATCTCCTTAACTACCTCATCCCTGGCGATGGGAACTGGTTTCCCAGCTACTCTGGATACTAGGTCCCTGTACTCTGGGACCGACTTTAGATCCCTACGCATGACTCCCTTGTTATACTCGGTTCTGTAGAGCACCTCGGTCAACTTCTTGAGATCCTCGTCAGTTTTAGGCCTGTTCTTCTCAACCACCTCAGCCGCTGGCAACTCTGACATGCCTTCCACCGCTATGACGGGCACGGGTTGAGCGGAACCATTGACCTTTCTGAGATAGAAGTAGTCGAAAGGCGCGTGTGCTGGAACACTCATGACAACTCCCGTGCCAGTCATCGGATCAACGAATTCTCCAGGCATCACCTTGACTTCATCACCGGTCACCGGGTTCACTAGGGTTAGACCCACTAGTTCGGAACCTTTGACGGTCTCCACTATCCTCAAGTCCAGCTGGAAGGAGAGTTTCCTAGAGGCTTTCTCCGAGAGGATCCACGCGCTTTTACCCAGTTCAGCCTTTACGTAATTCTCCTTGGGGTTAATCCACACTCCTACTACGCCGAACACGGTCTCAGGCCTTAGGGTGGCAGCTGGGAAGATCGAGGCTCCATTCCTGAAGTATATAAGCGTGAACTCACCTATCTCCGGTTCCACGTCTCCCTTGGTATCATGCATTCCCACTGGGATATGATGAACTGGACACCAGCCCACTGGGTGAGTGCCCCTAACTATGTATCCCCTCTCCTGAAGCCTCTTGAACTGCCATACTATGAAAGACGAGAATTCCGGGTCTATGGTGGTGAACTCCCTCCTCCAATCAATGGCTAACCCCAGCTCATGCATAGCTGTCTTTATGTCCTCCTTGAAGTAGTTAGCCATGTATAGTGGATCCGCCAGTTTCGGTATTACATCAGGAGGTATCCTGTATAGGTTCTGGAATATGTCCAGAAGTTCCCTATCCCCTTTGGCCACATCGTCTGCCATAGCTATTATGGGGGTTCCGGTGTAGTGGAAACCCATGGGGAAGAGCACGTTGAAGCCCCTAGCTCTCATGAACCTCGCATACACGTCAGCCACCACGTAAGTCCTGCCGTGTCCCAGGTGGAACGGACTGTTGGGATAGGGAAAGGCCACGGTTATGTAGAACTTGCGCCTCTCATCAGGGTTCGATTCGTAAACTCGCCTCTCATGCCACCTCTTCTGCCACTTCTGAGCTACGCTGAATAGGAACTCACCGACTTCTGTCATTATCTCAGTAGATGCTTAGGTAGTGACGTTTTTAAGTCATGATGTTTTCATAACTCTCTATGTTTACGAAAACCGGAGATGACGGTACCACCAAGCTACCCAATAGTAGAGTGGGAAAGGACAGCCCAATAGTTATCGCCCTGGGTGATATAGACGAGCTGAACTCCTTCCTAGGCTTAGCTCACTCAAAGGTCCAGTGGGACGACATGAAGAGAGACCTGGAGAGGATTCAGTTAGATCTCTTCGCCTTAGGAGAGGATGTGGCGACTTCGAGTGTTAAAAGTAAGATAGGGGAAGCCCAAGTGAAGTGGTTAGAGGAGAGGGTAGTTGCATATAGGAAGGAGACGGGGCCTGTGAGGCTCTTCGTAGTTCCAGGTGGATCAGAGGAGGCCTCTTTACTCCACGTAGCTAGGACGGTGGCGAGGAGGATCGAAAGGGGTGTAGTCTCACTGTCTAAGGAAGTAGAGGTAAACAGGTGGGTGATCGTTTACCTCAACAGGTTGTCCTCTCTTCTCTTCATAATGGCAGTGGCCTCCAATAAGAGGAAGGGAGTGGAGGAAAGGATTTACGACATCAGAAAATACTTTTAGCTGGAACCTCCAGCAATCCTGACTCAATGAGCATCTGGCAGTTCTTACATATCTGTCTACCCAGATTGGTGGGTTCTCCACATATGGCACAACTGGGCAGCTCGGGGGATAACTGGGAAAATGTGATCCTCTTAGAGATCTGATCGAAATGGTCCAGGATCTTAAGCAGCGAACCCGGTTTCAGATCCTCTAACTCGTACAGAAGCTCCCTTACCTTAGAGCGAAGAGTGGGGGAGTTGGAGATGTATGGGCATTCCGCCTCTTGGAACTCGTAGCCAGACAGGTAAGCGTAGGTCGTCGTTTCCCACTCGTAGATCCTCCTCAGGGGCTTCACCCTAGTTACGAACTTGTCTGAAACCCTTAGGGGTATCTCTCCCAATCTCACCAGTCTAGTTAAGTCTCCCCTGATGACGTTTATAATGAGGGTTTGGACTTCATCATCCAAGTTATGTCCCGTGACCACTAACTCCGCCTTAACTTCTCTGGCTACCTCGTTTATTAGTTTCCTCCTGAACCCGCCACAGAAAGTGCATGCGGAATAGTTTAGCCCCTTAGCCTTCGAAGCGCCCATCATCTCATCCAAACTGAAGCCGGTCCTCTCCTTGAAAGAGTTTATCAAGAGCTCCACCCCTCTTTCCCTCATGTAATTTGAGAGTTTCTGTGCCTGATCCGCCCTGTTATATCCCCGGATCCCCTCTACTACGGTTAAGGCCACTAACCTGCTTGGTTCAATAAAGGAGGATAATGTGTCCACTAGGACGAAACTATCCTTTCCGCCTGACACAGCCAGCAAGATCTTAGAGGACTTATGGAGGCCCAGTCTGATTGACTCTGTCCTCACCCTATCCTTAATGTCGAGCTTGAAGCACTCGGCGCATAGCCTCCTGCCGCTATGAGGTTGGTAGACTTTGGCCTCCCTCACCTTACACGAATCACAGATCATTTGGTCGCCCTCTTCTCCACTATCTTCCTTCCGCCCACTACCTCATCTATGCTGTGTATGGCGCACCCCTCCTCCTCTAAGATCCTGGTCACTTGCTGGAAGTCTATGGAATTGCCCTCTATCACTATACTCAGGCCCATAGTCTCGACGTCCATATCAGTCACCGATATATTGACTCCCTCTATGCCGTTAAGCTCTGACAGCTTCTCCGCGACTTCAATGATTGTGTGACCCCTTATGGGCTTCAAGACGTCTAAAACTAGCCTTAGAATAGTCACGACTAACCTGATTTGATCAAGGGGGATGCATCAATTTAAATTTTCGCGAGGGGTCAAGGATCAACTAGAGGATCAGCCGTGGTCAACGGCTTTAGATCCTAAAATCTACAGATCTTCTCCGAAGCTTAATATTCTACAGGTGCAAAACTAAGAGGAGTCCGATTGGAGTTCCTTGACTCTAAGAGGAGGATCGTGCTCTTAACGATTGCCAAAGAAGGGGCAGCTGGTGTTACCTACGATTCCCTAAGAGAGAGATTAAGGCCCATACTAACCGAGAGTTTGGACAGGGTAATAGAACAGCTCTACTTCGATTCCTATATTCACGTGATCAAGGAAGGAACGGAGGTTAGGCTAATAGCCTCCAAGAGAGTTAGGGATGCGTTATCCCAGCTAGATCTAGCGAGAGCTCTCTTGTTCGAGGGAGTTAACAAAGCCAAGAAACTGCTGGAGGAGGGTCAGACTGTTCAGGAGAAGTCCCTCGCCTATCTCTCCGATTCCCTCTCTGAGATCCTTGGGTCACTGGGGAGGTCCTTCCTCATTTTAATAGAGGGGTTTCCGGAGCTCACAATTCCTGAGCTAACGGAATATACGAAAACGCTCTACGAATTCTTAGGGCCATACTTGAAACTAGGTCTAGCACTAACGAAATTAAACCAGGATGAAATACGTAACCTCCTCGATTTCATGAAAGATAAGAAGACTGGAACCCAGGATCAAGAACTGCAGGATCAAGGGAAGAGCTAGTCCAGATAGTCCTTAACCGAAAGAGCCCTTAAGGCTGACTTTCTACAGAGAATGGGGTTAAGGGGGCATAAAACTCCGTCAGCGAAGACTGGCAGTCTCCTCATTTGAATATTCCTTACTGGTGCTAATGTCACTCCTCCCCAGCCAGGCTGAGGAAATGGAACTGTGGAAGGGCAACCAACACCTCCCTCCACATGGTGGATCCCCACTTCGGGATCCAGGTTTAGGTGGGTTGGGCCTCTGCACTCCTGACTGCCTCCCAAATGAGGATCCCTTCTAGGGGGCAGGAACTATCTGGTGGCGGCTTATCTATATCTCTTCAGGTACTCCTTATACATGCATCTATCTTGAACGAAGAGGAGCCCCAGCTTCCTAGCTTCCTCCGCTACCTCATCGTCTCTTATCCCCTCCTGTAGCCAGACTGCCTTTACGTCGCCCTTTTCCTTAACCCTCTCCCTAATCTCCCCGAATATCCCCTTAACCTCACTAGAGGGTCTGAAGATCTGCACTAATTCTATTCTCTCGGGAACTTCCTTGATCGACTTATACGACTTCAGGCCCAATATTTCCTCGGCTGTCGGGTTGACTGGGATCACCTTATATCCTCTCTCCAATAAGAATTTAGGAACGTAATGGGAAGGTTTCTTTGGATCCCTTGAGAAGCCCACCGTGGCTATAGTCTTAAAGTTCCTCAGTATATAATCTATCTCATCCATAATGATTATTTTCAGGAGGCAGCTTAATTAGAGTTTCGTGTTATTCATAGAGAGAGTTGAGTTTTGATCCTCCTCTCGCCTAAAGTTAAGCGTACTTTAATAGTCCACTATTTCCATCGCGATTTCGAGAATACCCTAACTCGTTGAGGGCTGAATCCTTTCTCAGGTTCATAACGGTTCATATTAATTTTCTCTAGATCTCTGCAGAATGGGAAAAAGATCGTCTATCACTCCTTGTGGTCGCTGCCCGAAAGGACGACGGTAGAGAGTTCAGATACCCTAAGTACGGTCTACCGTATAACCGTACTCTTAACGCGTCTGTAAACATAGCCGTGCCTTAATGGGAGTATGGATCGGGGCTAAGTAAAAACTCCGAAGGGAAGATGAAGGTGTAATGTGAAGGCTACTGGAAACCCTAAAGCTCCTCCTGTAACGGTAGACCCAAAATCGCTCTTCTAAAGGTATTTCACAGGGGTTTCACAATTCTGAGCGAAGTATTGAGAACGGGAGGGTTTACGGCAAGGGAGGGATCGTATTACCCATGATCAGAATCTCGAGGATAACGCGATTGATCCCTCGCCGGGAACTTTGGAGCGATGGAAGTGAGACATTTCCCCACTTCAAGGGCGGGAAGGGGGTGTCTGAGACCTTGTTCTCAGCCTCCCTCTGGGGAGGATCGGTGGAGGGGGTCGCGGGGGCCACGGAGTCTCCTCCCAGACGGTGAGGATAGGGAGGGGGGAACTGGCGGAGGAGTCGTTGGAGGAGGTGGGGGTGACCCTGAGCGAACTGCAGGAGGAGGTCCACGTTTCCCTGGAAAGGGGTGAGGTTCTAGGGCGAATGGATGGCCTCTGTAGCAGGAGTGACGGCCACTCCTGGAAATACTCCACACCGCTAGGGTGAAGGGAAAGACCCTGGTCCTGGCTACGGTGAGGCACGTGAATGGCATGAGCGAGGTGGAGGTCGTGGAGTCCCTCATGACAGGTCCTCTCCCTGTTCAAGGTCAGACCTGTGGCCCTAGAGGGTTCTACAGCGTGGACGTCCTTCACTCTCCCAGTTCAAATTGGTCCTGGCCGTCTCCGTGGGACGTGGGGATCCACGGGAGCACGAAGGGCAGCATCAGGAGCGAGAGAAGGGAGGAGCAGGTTAGCTTCAGGCTCCTGGTCCCGTAAAGAAGAAGGGGAGGGTGAGGGAGAGCCACGTGAGCGGGGTCACAAACCTCCCCCGAGGTTCTGGAGCTTTACGACGAGGTCAGGAACCCCATGGAGCCCACAGATCAAGGCCTTCCTGCCCTTGACGAGCTCCACCGAGTGTAGGTTCAGGTTCCCGCTCTTAGTCCTTGCAGTCCTGATCTACTCCTTCCTCACACAGGGTCAGGAGGAACCTGAAGGTCTCCCTCCTGACCTCGCTGTTCATTGAAGGTATGATAGATTATCCGGGTATATGGGAGGATGAATTAGCCAAATTGCTTTGCCTCAATTCTGACATGTTTCCAAGGAGGTGATTTTGTGTCTACTGTTTAGGGCTGGGCATTTCACTTTTCGCGGAATATGAAATTCCTCAAGGACCCTATCTTGTCGACCTGGACTTCCACTATATCCCCTTCCTCTAAATACCTTTTCCCAGTGAAAGCTGCCACCCCGGAGGGAGTCCCGGTGGATATTACGTCTCCCGGTTCAAGGGTTATGGCCTGGCTCAAGTAGGAGATCATGCTCTCCACCCCAAATATCATGTCCTCTGTTGTACCTTCTTGCCTTACCTCGCCGTTCACCTTAGTGGTTATCCTCATGGGGAAATTTGCCTCATCTCTAGTGACGATCCATGGACCCATGGGCAAGCAACCATCGCACGCCTTTCCCATAACCCAGTTGAGGCCATAAGGGTGAAGTTCTGGGAATTGGAAGTCCCTTATGCTCACGTCATTTAACACCGTGAAGCCCAGCACGTAGTTCATCGCCTCTGACTCCCTCACGTATTTCCCTCTCTTTCCTATGATCACCCCTATTTCCCCCTCGTAGTCCACCTTTGAGACTCCCCTGGGTATAGGAATTCTATCTTCGTGGCCTATTACCGATTCCTTTGTCTTCATGAAGAAGTAAGGTTTTGCTGGTGGTTCCATCGAGGATTCAGAGGAATGGGACCTGAAGTTCACCGCAGGGAGGAAGACTCGCTTCGGCAGAACTGGGGGCACGAACTTCAGGATCTTACGCTCCAATCGCCTGTAGGTCGATCTCTCCGATGGCCAGGAGAGATCGAACGGATTTACTTCTCCTAGGGTGTAAGTTTCCTGTCCCTCCAGGACTACTGTGTGGATCTCCCCACCTTCCAATAGGACTCGGGCCACCTTCATGCGGGAATCCTACAAACTTAAGCTTAAAAGTGAAGGGGCGAACCTCTGCTTGGAAAGATTGAAAATGGGAAAGGTACAATTGACCTTCTTCCACGACGTTCTATGTCCCTTTTGTTATGTGACCTCAAAGAGGTTAAAGAGAGTGGTGAGTGAGTTCAACAGTTCGGTGCTCGTCGTACATAAGGCCTTTGCCATAATATCCTCGCTGGAGGATCTTAAGGCAGTAGCTCCTACAGAGGAGGACGCTAGGGAGTTCTTCTTAAAGGAATTCGACATACTCAAGAAGTACTTCCCGGACTACGATCCTCAGAGGGTTATATCCAAGGGAAATATAGGCTTCACTTGGTCGATCCCTCCATTAACGGCGTGCAAAGTAGCGGAGAAGAGGAGGGGACAGGAAGGTCATTGGTCCATGTTCGATAGGCTACAGGACGCTTTCTTCTTAGAGGGGCAGAATGTGGCAGACGAGGGCGTCATAATTAGGATCGCGACCCAGTTGGGATTTGAACCCTCGGATTTCCTGAGGGAAATGAGATCCAAAGAGGCCAAGTATGCTGTAGTTGCAGATGAAGATGAGGCGAGAGCCTTGGGAATAAGGGGTGTTCCTGCAATACTCATAAACGAAACCTGGCTGATCAGAGGAGTCCCGGAAGAGAGTGTCTTAAGGGACGCCATATCTGACATCCTAGAACACGGGGAACCGAGGAAGTCCAAGTTGAAGGCTTTCTGGGAATACAGCACGAATTACTAAGAAGCGTTTTGAAGATCACGAAAACCCTTTCAACTATATGGAATAGATTATCCTAACACATAACATTCGAGGGAGCTCTCTCATCATTGGCTCAGTCACTCTCGTTGATGTGGGAAAGAACGCGACGTCATTGCGGTTATGAACCTGAATGGGAGTGGCCTCTGATCCCCTTGACTGTCCCTCAGATGCTAGATAAAAACCTGAGTCAGCGAGACGGAAACCCCCAGGGCGGGGAAGAGGTCAGTCTCCCCTCATGAGCTTTCTCGCAGCGATAACGAGTGGATCCCAGACCTGAGATATAGCAGGTAAGTAACCCAGTTCTGTGAAGAAGAGATCCTCTACGATTCCACGTTTCAGAAGGAGGGAGGCAATTACGTTAATTCTCCCCAAGACTTCCTCTCTTCCCACAATCTGAGCTCCCAATAACCTTAAGGTACTAGATTCTGCGATCAGTTTCAGGTAGATTTCAGATCCCCCTGGGTAATATCTAGCCCTTGACCTCGTCCTTATAAAGGACGACACTGGATTGAGTCCTGCCCTTTTAGCCTCATTTTCAGTGAGCCCGGTCTTGCCCACGAAAACGTCATAGAACTTTGTTATGACACTTCCAGCCACACCTGGGAAAGTCATCGAAGAACCTGCGATGTTGGTGCCCGCAACGTAACCCATCTTATTAGCCACTGGACCGAAAGGCTCCCAATCCGGCCTCCCTGTGATCAAATTAGTTGACTCAGCCGCGTCGCCCGCTGCATAGACATAGGGATTACTAGTCTTCATTTTCCTATCTGTCCATACCGCTCCTGTTTCTCCTATCCTCAGTTTCTCCTTAACTAAGTTCACGTTAGGTGTAACTCCCGTAGCTACTACTACAGCGTCAACCTCATATTTACCTCCACTGGTCACTACTAGTCTGCCGTTGTTCCTTATTTCCTCTAATTCCTCTCCTAACCTAACTTCGACTCCCTTACCCCTAACCTCTCTCTCCACTATGGAACTCACGTCCTCGTCCGTGATCCTGTTCAACAGTCTTGCGGACCTGTGGATCATTATGACCTTCTTGCCCACGTTCGAGAGTGCTTCAACCATCTCCAACCCCAGCACTCCTCCACCTACTACTGCCACTCTGCTCTTGCCCCAAAGTCTTTTCCTGATTTCGCTCGCATGTGCTGGATGGTGGATTTCGAACACGTTTTCGCCCTCGACCCCAGGCACCTGGGGTATCTTAGGTAGAGCGCCGGTTGCATAGACTAGGTAATCATAGTCTTCCCTGATCCTGCTCTGTTTTCCATTCCCCTCCACCATTCTAGAGCCAGTGTCGATCTCGTCCACCCTGACCTCCGTAACGACGTTTATCTTCCTACTCTCTAAGAAGAATTGCGGAGTGTAAGCCATGAATAGTGACTCATCGTTAAAAAATCCCTCAATAAAGTAAGGAATTCCACACGGAGCGTGACTAACCATCTTTGTACCCTCCAAGACCGTTACCTGTGCATTTGGATCGAGCCTCCTTACCCTTGAGGCTGCACTCATCCCAGCGGCTCCTCCACCTACTATGACTACCTTCACAGTAAAGTAATTATAAGCGGAACAGTAAAAACTTATCGACAGTCTTAGCGTTCTCTCAATTCTCGTTCGGAAGTCTCTCACATTTGAGCATTCCGTTTTCAGGACAAGTACTTTTAGTAGCTAACAGTTTGGTTAGTGAAGAATTCTCCATTCAACTTTAATAACATTCTCTCCTTCTACAGTCTTTTGCTCTATACATGTAAGAGTAAATTTATAAATTTATTACTAATTTCAATTCATAGAAGAGAAGTCTATGGTGAAATCTATCCTCCCGGGGTTTGGGGGCATAAGACCCCCTCCGCGAGGTGCGAATGCCTCCAAGGTTTTTAACAGGCTCTCAAACAATCCATTAATCGTTGTCACCGATTGGGTAATCGTCACCCTGCGCCTCGGTTGAAGCGATGGTCCGTGAGGTGCGCCCCTACCCCATCAACGGTCTGGATACGCACTGTGATCGAGTCCGTATCTTCAGGGCTGGGACGGTTGGGCCTGTGGAGTCCTTGTACCCTTTGGGCAAGGTGAGGCCAGGAAGCAGGAAATCGCGAGTAGGGAAGTCCGCAAGGGCGGGGTAAAGTTCACGGGTGATGTGAGGGAGGAATCATTGGTAGGAGATATATAGGCTGAGAACTCCCTGACCTAGGCATGACCGAACAAGGATGCATGCCAACTGTGAAATTCAGCTCAATTCCGATTCCTATCAGTGGGACCTATGTTACTCCGGCGAACCTCCTAGGAGTTCGCGTCAGAAACTCTTTCATCTTCCTCAACAGAGACCCTGTCCGTAAGGATGGAGTAGTTCACAGCGTTAATCTCGGGCTTATTCGTTGGACTTTCCTAGTCTTAACTCCTTCCGCGATCCAATAGCCTTCTCTGAAGGCAATGCCTCGAATTTCGAATTTAGACGAGACTATATTCAACAACTCCATTGCAGATATTCCGCCAAACAATTCGTCCCTGTAGGCTAGGAACAGTGTCCCATTGGTCTTGAGTACTCTAAAGGCCTCTCTTACTATTGAACCCTCAGCGATCCCAAATGATATTATGGTATCGAAGTAATCGTCCCTGAAGGGTAACGGAATGGCTGATCTCACTAAATCCAGAGGAGAACCCAACTCCTCGTTGCAAACCTCCGCTAAAATTGATGAGAGAGTGTAAATTGACTGGCGGTAGTTTGGAATTCCCAACTGTAGAGTTCTTCCGTGAGGTCCCACCAGTTTCTGTCCTTCGCATAGCTCTTCTAAAACGTCCTCCCATGATCTCTTCCCATCGATCACATGAAAGAGCCCGCTCAGCACGCAATACTCAGCGGCGCTGAGATCCTCTCCCACTACGATCTCAGGTTCCCTCTCGATCACCCTTTCTAACTTCCAAGGGTCGAGCTGGATTCTTTCTCCTTCCTCCGCTAGGAAGTTTGCCTTAGCTAGATTGCTGAGACTTTCGCCTCTCATCAACTTAACGATTTTATGTTGCACAGGAATTCACCTTCACTGATCCCCCCTTATACGACTCTATATACGATATATGATCTCCTCTCCATTAGACTCAATATAATGATAAGTACATAGCCCTTTATGGGGGTTAAGGGGGCGAAAAGCCTCGCCAAGGGAATAGATAGTTCCTCAAACTCTTCAACGCTATACTCTCTTCGGTGATATTAAGAATTCTCTTCCTCAACTTGATCTGGGACAATGGCACTGAAGGAGGAGAAAACAAAGCCCCCTTTAAATGACAAAATGAATGACAAGCCTCGCCCCTTCTAGGGGCGGGGTAAAAGTTTTTAAATTCCAAAACGCAAATTATAATAAAACGTGTCCCCGCAGGGATGCCGATAATGGCTCTACATATCCCCGAGTCCCTAGGATCTGAGAGCGGAGGGCAACTCTCAGTGAGGGATGGGGGTAATGGGCTGAAGGCCCGGCCCGTGGTCTACCGCTGGACGAACGGAGCGGGGTGGGTAAATCCCACTAGCTATGAGGTGATGAAAATGAAGGCGGTAAACCACAAACCTATGATCCGTCCTAAGGGAACCCTCGCCCTTTAGGGCGGGGAGGAAGTCAGACATCTCTTCGGTCTCTGGATCTGATCTGAGCCAGAGAACTCAAAGTGGTCCCCTGAAACACCGCGATGCATAGGACATGTGGTCCCTAACCCATGGTAAGAACAACGAACTGCCTGAGTGGGAACTCTTCAGGGCAGGGAGGAAGTCAGTATTCAGCTGAAATCCTCCGTGAGTGAAAACTTCGACCAGTCGCTGCTTCCGAAGTTTTCGGTTAACCAAAGTTCTTGTTAGCTGAAGTGCTAGACCCGGGAAATATTATAATATGCAATCCCTAGTTGCATATATGCCCAGGGTGTATAAGATAGGCGAATATTACTTAGCCGGGGTCGAACACGAGATACCTGGTTACGTTCAAGACGTGATCTTCGTTTTCAGGAAGGACAATAAGTGGACAGCGCAACCCGCAGAATCCTTCAAAACTGAAGATAAGACCTTAGCTTATTTAAGGGATAAGGTGAAGTTCGCCACGCTAGAGGAGGACATAGATAGGGCAGTAGAGGAAGCTAAGAGACACGGGATTAGCGTAGAGCTGGTTAGGACTTTCCCATTCCCGTCTAACTTGTTAAAGGGAAGGATCAGGATCCAAGAGGAGATCGACTAGAAGAGAATAACTCTTAAATAAGAGTATCTCTAATCTATTTTCGTGGACATACTTAAGAACTTCAAGGATGAACTCTTCAACGCACTGATCTACCGAGAGCTTTCCAACGCGGAAAGAGATGCCGGAATTAAGAGGGCCTTAGCTCTCCTCTCCGCTATGGAAGAGTCTCATGCCTCTATATTTGAGAGGATGGCCGAGAGAAGGGGAGTTAAACTCAAAGGACTTTCTAGATTCGATAGACTCAGGGCGAAAACCTTCGTCCTCTTTCGGAGATTCGTGGGCTTAGGCACCACCATTAAATTACTGAAGTCCAGAGAAGAGGCCAGTGCGGAGAAATACAGGGTCTTGACCTCGTCTTCGGAAATCGAGCCTCAGGAGAGGGAGATGCTGAAGCAAGTGATAACGGATGAGATCGTTCACAAAGGTTTCCTCGCTAATCAAGATGTATCCGTATCCAAGGTTCGTAATGCCATATACGGTGTCAGTGATGGTCTAGTGGAAGTGCTGGCCGCTGTGTCTGGGTTTAACAGCGTGCTCGGATCCTCCTTCCTTGTGGGATTAAGTGGTTTCGTTGTAGGGATCTCAGGCATGCTCTCCATGACTTTAGGGTCCTACTTATCATCTAAGTCTGAGAGGGAAATTAAAGAGAGTAAGAGGAGGGAAATGAAGGGAATGCTCAGCGAGCCCGCTATAACTGAGGGGTTAAGGAGGCTATTAGAAGAGGGCGGAGTGGGTAGAGAAAAAGCCCTAGAGTTAGCGTCGAGAATGGTAAAAGACGAGATCGTAAAGAGGGAAACTGAACCAGAGATGTTGAGCGAAGAGGAGAGCGCGAAGGTAACAGCGATTTCATATATTACGGGAGCACTTATACCTACTATCCCATACTTCCTAGGTTTAAGTGGTATTTTTGGGCTCTTAGCTTCATACATACTTACGGGAATAGCAATGGGTATAGCGGGTTACTTGGTCGGGACGGTCAGTGGTGTGAACCCTAAGAGGAGAGCTATTGAGACGGCCTCTTTGGGACTTCTGGCCGCGATTGGTACCTACAGTCTTGGTCTCTTGTCGTCCCACTATCTCAAAGTGTCCGTGTGAGAAGTTAGGGCGGATTTCTAGCTCGACCTATCTAGGATTTCAGAGTAGTGGTGTAATATAATCATTATATGAAATAGATGGGTTGGAGAATCCGTTGGTTAAGAGTCGGCCAAAACGGACTATTAACTTGGCTTTAAGCGAAGTGGAGTGATTCCTAATGGTTTCAATTTTACGTTTCTTTGTATTTATAAAAGAGGAGTTTGGGGGCGGAAAACCTCGTGAGGCGGGGATGCCCCCAGGGTTTAAATAGCACTTCCCTGTAATAACAACGGTACCCATGGACGGGGTGAGCGCCACCTTGCGCCTCGGTTGAGGCGAGGGTCCATGAAGTACACCCTGCTCCATCAGCCACGCACCCTCGTATCCGTTTCCCTACCCGCGGGGTGGGGACTTAGAGCCTGTGGAGCCCTCCACCCTTGGGCGAGGCGGGGCAATGAAGCAGGTCCCTCCTTCAGGAGGGGTAGTTCACAAGGAAGTGTCCATTGAATCCAAGAGACCTTGCTTTCACTTAGGGGAGGAGTGCTAGCTAAGTGCCACAAAACGTTTAATACTATTCCGAACAACCCTCACTTCGTATGGTCTGGAAATGCTCCATATGTCAAACTGATAACGAGGACGAAACCAAATACTGCGTGTCCTGCGGGACTGCAAAGCCTGAAGCACAACAGAGCCAGTCTAATGAGAGAGCAACAGGGAGCAGTCAGGAGACCCAGCAGCAACCCCAGGGGAGTCCTCAGTCTACACAAGTGCAAACTGCTGAAGAAGTTAAGCAGGTCGATTCAACTCCTTCGCAACAGGAGCAGGCTACTAAACCTGAGCCAGTCAGTCCACCTACACCGCAACCCCAGTCGCCACCCAGCGGTAGATACTATATAGTGCTAGTGAACACGCCCGTACCATCCCTCATCAAGGCTAAACTCCCCTTGGATTTCGAGAACTTCCCTGTAATATCAGTGGGAAGGAGCCCTGAAAATGTAGTAGTGATCCCAGACCAAGAGGTCTCGAGGAGGCACGCTCAATTCACGTTGGAGTCTGACAGTGTAGTAGTCGAGGACCTAAACAGCACTAATGGTACTTACATTTACGACGGGAGGGTATTTCAAACTGTGAAGGGGAAAGTTAAGGTAGAGCCTAACTCGTTGATAAAGTTAGGGAGTTCCACAATACTCAAGCTTGTGAGAGAATGATAAAATGGGAAGGATAGGATGGGAGGAACTGGAGCCCTATTTGGCCAAATCTAAGGAGATCTTCCAGAGTCGAGGTCCCCTGATCGAAGTGGGAGAAAAGGAGAGGGTAGTGGTAGTAGGGGATACCCATACTGCTGTTGACGTTACGGCCTACGTGTTCTCCGCTTACTGGGGCAAAGCAGACCTAATAGTTTTCCTAGGGGACTACGTAGACAGGGGAGAGACAGGAGTTGAGAACCTGTACCTCATCTTAGGCAAAATGTTGCAGGACCCTGAAAAGGTGATTGTGCTCAGGGGGAACCATGAAAGTCCCATGACCAATTACTATTACGGCTTTTATGACGAAGTGAGCGGGAGCTACGGTGAGGAAAAATATCAGGACTTCGTGGACCTCTTCTCGTCCATGCCTTACGCTGCCTTGGTGAACGACTTCCTAATGGTTCACGGTGGTATAGCCAGGGACCTTAGGTCAGTGGAGGAGATCAAGAGCCTTCCCCTTCATGACAGGGATCCCTCCAATCAAGTAGCCCTAGAGATCCTATGGAATGACCCACGGGACATGATCTCCGGGTTTGTGCCAAGCGCTAGGGGTCCAGGGATATTTTACTTCGGCTACGACGTCACGCAGGACTTCCTCGAGCGAAACGGGCTTAGGGGAATAATCAGGGGTCATGAGGTAGCGGATGGTTTCAGATCGGACATGGAAGGTAGGGTTATAACCGTATTCTCCAGCAGGTATCACAGAATGAGGGCTGGAGTGTTGAGGATCTGGAAGAAGGAAATAATCAAGGAGTGGTTACCATGACCCTTTCCCTTAAACTAGAGGGAAGTCATAAGCATTCCTTCTCTAGCGAGATAAGGTTCCTGTTCAAAGTCCTCCTAATCCCTGAGAGAGTCGAAGACGTGAATAACTTCCACTACATCGTCCTAATAGACACAAGTGGGTCCATGAGCGGAATGAAGATCACCATGGCAAAGGAGGGGGCTAAGAACTTACTCAGAAAGGTACCTAAGGGGAACAAAGTGACCCTGCTTTCCTTCTCTAAGCAAGTGGAATTTCTCTCGGAGGCTTCAGAACCGGAAATAGCCATCAAGTCTCTGGACAAGCTGGAGGCTGAGGGGCCGACTCCCCTTTACACCGCACTAGAGAGCGCCATTAGGGCATATTTGAAGCACGGTATGCCAGGAAGGGTAATACTCCTAACTGACGGAAAGCCCACCGATAGACCTGAGGCCTCCGAGTACTCCAATCTTCAGATCCCAGATGGGCTGGAGGTGGTTACAATAGGCGTGGGTGACGACTACAATGAGGCTGTGCTCAAGACCTTAGCAGAGTCCAGCAACGGTATATTTTACCACCTCACAGATCCGCTGTCCATCCCAGACTTAATGCTTAAGAGTGCACCAACCGAGGTAGCAGGTAAGAACGTTACGGTAGGAATAGAGGCCGAACGACAGGTTAAACTCCTGAATTACAGTGGATCTCCGGTTAGGATAAGCGCAGTGGAGAACACCGTGAGGATCCTAGGCGAGACCACGTTGCAGTCCTCAGCCAATGGCCAGGTGCTGAGGGTGTCTGTAACTTACGAGGAACCAGCAGGAGGAGAGGTGAAGAGGCTAGAGGGGTCGTTGCTTCTCACTCCGGCTAAGGATAGGGATCAGTTCCTCTCGGGGCTTAACTCCAAACTGATTCAGGAGTATAGGTACTTCGAGCTATTGAGGAAATATGAGACCGAGATTAGCTCAATGGACGTAGAGGGAGCCACGAAGACCGTGAGTCAACTAAGCCAATTGGCCAACGAAACCAGGAGTATAGAGTTAGAGGAGACCACCAAGAGGTTGAGACAGATCCTGGAGACCACCAAGAGGTTGGGAAGCCCTGAGGTAACAAAGAGGATCCAAAAGGAAGTGGCGAGCGAAGTCACTAAGAAATTGAGAGGAGGATAGACTCATTTTTGTAAGATATATACTGTATAAGCAGTTGATGTGTTTCTTTAGGAAAGTTTTAAAGTGGTTCTGACAACTAGTTGATGGGAACATGAGACTAACATGGATGATAGGAGGAGCTCAAGGAACGGGAGTGGACACCTCAGCAACCATAATGGGGAACGCCATAGCTAAGGCTGGCTACTACATATACGGAAACAGGGAGTATTATTCCAATATAAAGGGAAGGCATAGTTACTTCAACCTCAGTATAAGCGATAAGCCAGTGAGGAGTATTTCCAGCAAAGTCGACATTTTAGTGAGCTTCGACGCTGAGACCGTATTTCAGCACTTCACGGAGATCAAGGACTTCATAATATATGATTCAGCTCTGGAGGGAGTAAAGGCCGAGGCCGTGCAATCCATGGAGGGGGAAATAGCTGAGGAAGTGATCAGGACTCTGGAATCAAAGGGTTTGGGGAATACCATAAAGGATGCCCTGACCTATGCGTCCTCATCGGGTGTTAATTTAATACCCATCAACTACAGCGAAGTCCTGAAGAGGATATCCGCTGAGGTCAAACTGCCCTTGTCCGTTGTGGACAGAGCTAAGAACATAATAGGCCTCGGTGTTTCCCTTAAGCTTTTGGGCCTCAAGGAGTCCTACCTCCTAGACGTCATAAAGTCGACATTTAAGAACGAGACTTTCGTGAAGATCAACAGCCTAGCTGCTAGGATGGGCTACACTGCAGTCGAAGATCATTATCACCTCAAGGAGGTGCCTATCAGCAAGCCCCGCGTTCAAATTGATGGTAATACGGCCTCGGCCATGGGTAAGATGGCTGCCGGCCTCAGGTTCCAGACGTACTACCCAATAACTCCTGCCTCAGACGAGAGTGTCTACATAGAGGCAAACCAGGTCTTGGACATGATAGACCCTGAGTCTAAGGAAATGAGGAAAGGAGGGGTGGTGGTGGTCCAGACGGAGGACGAAATAGCAGCAGTAAACATGGCAGCTGGCGCTGCATTAACGGGAGCTAGGAGCGCCACAGCCACCTCAGGTCCAGGGTTCTCCCTAATGGCAGAGGGTATAGGCTGGGCAGGGATGAATGAGGCCCCAATAGTAGTCACCTATTACATGAGGGGCGCTCCTTCAACGGGTCTACCCACGAGGAGCGGCCAGGCCGACCTAAAGTTCGCCATGAATGTAGGTCACGGTGAGTTCCCTAGGATAGTGATCGCCTCAGGGGACCACGTGGAGGTCTTCCACGACGCTTTCTGGTCCATGAATCTAGCCGAGAGGTATCAAACGCCGGTTATTCACGTGATAGAGAAGACCTTGGCCAACTCTTATTCCGTGTTGGAATCGGAACTCTTCGATTATAAGAGAGCAGTAATAGATAGGGGGAAGATAGCGGAGCCGCAGGAAGGAGACTACTTCAGGTTCAGGATAACCGAGGATGGTATATCGCCCAGGGCTTTTGTAGGCAAAAGTGTAATGTATTACACAGGCGATGAACACAATGAGGTAGGGCACATATCCGAAGCTGCTACCAATAGGCTATTGATGTATCAGAAGAGGATGAGGAAACTGGAGACAGCTGACCAGGAGATAAAGGAAGAGCTAAGGGTTAAAGTTGAAGGCGACTCTAAGGTCGCTCTACTGACTTGGGGATCGCCTAAGGGCGCGATACTGGACGCCATGGAGGACCTCGCCTCAGAGGGCGTAAGGGTCGAGATGATCCAGGTGAGGATGTTCAATCCTTACCCCAAGAGACTCATGAGGAAGTTACTTCAGGGTAAGGAGAAGATAATAGCAATTGAGAACAATTATACAGCACAGGGAGCACAGATCCTTACGGAGAGCACTGGCATAGAACCCACCAACTACGTCCTGAAGTGGACGGGAAGACCCGTGACCAGGGACGAGATATATAAGGCAGTGAAGGTAATATTAGAAAGAGATGAGAAGAGGGTGATCTTAAATGCAGGCGCTTAAGAAGAAGGTCGAGTTCAACGATTGGTGCCCTGGTTGTGGGGACTTCGGCATACTGAGAGCGGAGGAGATGGCCATTCAAGAACTGGGAGTAGACTACAAGAAAGTGGTTTTGGTGTCAGGGATAGGGTGTTCTGGAAAGCTGCCTCACTTTGTCTCTCTCCCAGTTTCTGGGGTTCACACACTCCATGGCAGAGCCATAACCTTTGCCACTGGAATAAAATTGGCCAATCCAGAGCTTGAAGTTATCGTTAACGTGGGGGACGGAGACGGACTAGGCATAGGTGCAGGTCACTTCGTTAACGCCGGCAGGAGGAACGTGGACTTCACAGTGATCGTCCACAACAATGGAGTATACGGCTTAACCAAGGGGCAGGCCTCGCCGACGCTTAGGCGCGGTGAGAAGACTAAGTCGTTACCTAAGCCCAACATAAATGATGCCATAAATGTGATCGCACTAGCTCTGACCGCAGGTTATACCTTCGCAGCAAGGACCTATGCCTATGACGTTAAGTTAACTAAGGACATTATTAAGGCTGCGATAAGGCACAAAGGTTCAGCGGTGATAGACATTCTTCAGCCCTGTCCTACCTATAACGACATAAACACTAAGGAGTGGTACGAGAAGCGTATCTACAAGTTGGATTGGGACCCAGTTGTGAAGAGTGAGGCTGAGAGGTATGAGAAGCTCAACAGGGCCTTACTGAAGTCCTACGAGTGGGGGGACAAGATACCCATAGGTATATTCTACCAGGACGAGAGTGTACCCACCTATGAACAGAGGCTCATGTCCAATATTCCCAACTACTTAGACTACTATCCCGCAAAACAGGAAATAGAGAAGAAGGGGATCCCAACCACCTCGATAGACAGGCTCTTGGAGCAAAGGAGAGTAAGCTAAACCTATTACGTTTTTAGTCTTTTCTTCAATCTACTCGTATGATGGAGAAGATCAGTTGGTTGTGGATTGGCTCAGGTCTAGCCTTCATACAGATCGTCATAGGGTTCGCTCTCTCTCAAGGTTTACCCTATAGGACCGCGATAACAGGTTTACACTCTGCAGTAGCCCTTTTCCTGCTCCTGGCAACCCTCATAGTTAGACAACAGTTTAAGGGAAGATCCTTCTTCAGACGACTGCTCACGACTAACTTGTGGTTAATTATAGCTAACGGCGTAATAGGGGGTGTGTTCCTTATCAATCCCCCTTATTTTTATATCCTCCTTTTCCCCTATATCCACCTGGTATTAGGGCTCGGAGTCCTAAGTAATTACGCAGTGCTAATAGGCGCGAGCCCGAGGGACGTCTAGATCAGTGATGAAATGCACCTCCCTCGATCTGTGAGATACGGAAGTACGGCTGAGATCCAAATTACAGAAGAAGGGTTAAGGGGGCGGAGAGCCCCGCCAAGGGGACGGACAACCCCTCATTCAAATACCTCTTTCAAACTTTTCCGGTGAAGCTAACGACCCCCCTTCTCCAGCTCGATTTAGGAAATAGGTCTGGGAAGAGTCAATCAGTATCTTCCTTCTCTTCATACGATGGATCCCCTTTCTCCCTTTCGGGATCCAGACTGTTCAGAGGTGGATGGCCCCCTGGCCCACCCAACTTCCCGCCAGATGAGAAATACGAACCCGAAATCCGTGGTGGAAACCATGAACTGCTAGAAGGGGAGCCCTTTAGGATAGCGAGTAAGTCTGTAACATTTTTACGTAACTACTCGTTATTTTTAATTACTTTTAATCCTTTTAACGCTATTAAGTAAGCTGAGGCTGTATGCCTGTCAAATCCCTTTTCTCTCATCACCTTTTCATGCTCCTCTGAATTAGTAGTACCCTTAGGATTAACTAACACAACGTTGAAACCCAACCTTAAAGATTTAATAACACCGTGAATTAGCAACTGCTTCTTAGCAAAGCGCGTTATCTTCCTATTACCGCTCTTACTCGTGGTGAACTTCCTCCTCTTAACTAGAAATAAATCCTCTAAAGCTACGTAATCAACACCAACCCTTGATAGGAAATTAAGGGCTTGTGAAAGAGCATTCAAACGCAAAGCCATAGCTTTCCCTTTAGGAAAACCGTGGGAAACTACCTCGCTATACCACCAAGTTTTGAAAGTAATAATTTCACCCTCCTTGTTAATTACAACAACGTTCAACCTATCACTGTTTAAATCAAAACCAGCAACCAAACTATAGCCATTAGGTTTTGGTGAAAAGAAGTGCTTTAAGTACAACCAGAGTGGGATTTGAAGGTGGATCATAGGGTAATGCTTGAAACTAATTACTGCACCATAACCCTCCTCCTTCCTTCGAGATAACTCCTCTAGCTCAGAAAGTAATGGTAAGTACTTTTTACCGAAGTACGCCTTCCCGTGAACCCACTTACCCCACGGGTCTTTAACCTTAATTAACACGTGGTCATCCAAAACGTGGAACTTAATTCCCCTATTGCCCTTATCACTTTTATTCCCCCTACAAGCGATCCACTTCTTTCTAATCTCAACCTTATTACCGTTATTCTCAACCAATGATAAGGCTTGTTTATAAGCAGTTTCGGCATAGAACGCGTAAGGAATGATCTTATACAACTCCTTAACAGCATCGTTTAGGGAAACTCCTTTTAAAGCTAAGTTAATCCCAGCCTTGACAGCCTTTGAGTAAGCAATTCTAGTTACTTTACCCACGTCCTCAAACTCAACCCTACCATTGTTACGAATTGAAAGTTTTCAAGAGCTTCTTTAGAACCAATTAGCTTACTAATCATCTGGTAGGATGACAATTACTATCACTTCCTTGTCCAATAAGCCCTTAATCTTATCATGAACGCTCTTTGGAACGTATATTGCGTATTTAGG
>Ga0080006_1180845_pt1 | contig 88267 bp, 78 predicted proteins | sample RS3BMetagenome_FD_69209 | JGI IMG/M metagenome (GOLD analysis project Ga0080006, IMG submission 69209) | Ferric oxide microbial mat and aquatic microbial communities from Rainbow Spring, Yellowstone National Park, USA - RS3B (SPADES... ... | reverse complement strand
CGAGCACGCCATCCTCCTTGCTGAGTCTTCGAACCTTTGAACAGTCCGAAAACGTAGGCGGGGGCTGGCGTCGCTCGCGTCAGGGGGTGGTCAGGGCGCCCACGGATGTGTCAGTAGAGCCTCAATTTCGCCTACGGTGCCATCGCCTTCACAGCGGCGGTCCTCTACTACGAGCTGAATTCCGGCCTCCACTGGCCGATCGTGGCCTCGGCCGTCGTCGCGATCGTCATCTACGGTCCGCTGCTCGGGTGGGTCCTCGATCGGACCATGTTCCGGAAGCTGGCCGACTCGGGCCCCACGGCGCAGATCGTGGCCACGGTGGGGCTCTCGATCGCGCTGCCGGCGCTGGCGATCTTCATCGTGGAGCGTCTGGTCTCCGTCGGCCACGCGAGCATCCCGAGCGTGGACAACGTGGTCACGCCCCCCGGAATCGGGCCCACGCCGACGGTCGTCTACCACCTGTTCGGCACGGCCAGCATCGACACCAACGAAATCGCCACGATCGCGGCCGGAGCGGCGTGTGCGGTGGGCCTCTGGGGGCTCATCCGCCACACCCGGCTCGGCCTGCACATGCGGGCCACCGTCGACCGACGGGAGCTCGCTGCACTCCGGACGATCGACCCGAGTCGGACATCGTCGATCGCCTGGATGCTCTCCACCATGCTGGCGGCACTGTGCGGCGTCCTCGGCGCGCCGGTACTCTCACTCGGTCCCAGTGCCTTCCTGATCGTGATGTTGGTGGCGGCCACCGCCGCGGTGTTCGGTCGGTTGCGCAGTATTCCTGTGGCATTCGCCGGGGGTCTGGCTCTCGGCATCATCCAGGATCTCGTGGCCGGATACGTGAGCCCGCACGTCTCCATCAGCGGACTCTCGAGCGCGGTGCCCTTCATCCTGATGTTCTTCATCCTGGTCTTCCTCCTCGTGGACCGCCGCCGTAAGGCCGGCACGGTGTCCGAAGAGGCGCCGCCCCGCGATGTCCTCCACGACCGGGCGAAGCCGTCTCGGGGGATCGCCTGGGCGATCGCCACGGTCGGCCTGGTCGGCTACACCCTCTTCATCGCCGACGACTTCTGGGTAGGACTGATCGTGTCGGGCCTGTGCTTCGGATTGATCTTCCTGTCGTTCACCGTGGTCACCGGGATCGGCGGCATGGTGAGCCTCGCCCAGGCGACCTTCGTCATGGCGGCCTCCCTGACCGCTGGACTACTGGTCTCTCACCACACACCCTTCGTTGTGGCCCTGTTCGCCGGGGTGGCGGTGGCCGGACTCCTCGGAGCACTTGTCGCCCTACCCGCCCTGCGGCTCGGTGGAGTCGCGCTGGCCCTGGCAACCCTGGCTCTGGCGCTCGTCGGCGACGAGATCGTGTTCCAGGTCAATCCCCTGATCAACGGGCAGTTGGGATGGACGCTCAACCGGCCCGTGCTGGGCCCCCTCGATTTCAGCTCCAACAAGTCGCTGTTCCTCCTGGTGCTGATCCTCGGGCTGATCGGCATCTGGCTGGTCCGCAATCTCCAACGGTCACCGACGGGCCGGGCCATGCTCGCCGTACGCTCGTCACCTGTCGCCGCGTCGGCCTCGGGCATCTCACCGGTCATCGCCAAGCTGGGCATCTTCACGTTCTCGGCGGCCTTGGCCGGCTTCGGTGGCGTCATGATCAGCACCTACTCGGGCTCAGTCAACTCCACGACGTTTCCTGCGGCGACAGGGCTGGTCTGGTTGGCCGTGGTGGTCACCTTCGGCGTGCGTCGTCCGGCGTTCGCCCTGGTCGCGGGCCTCGTCTACACGGCATTCCCGCAGCTGCTGCTCCACGTCACCTCGTCGACGGTGGCACCCGAGATCCTGTTCGGACTAGGTGGTATCGGGCTGGCCAGGAACCCCGAGGGACTCTCGGACATCGGCCGGTCCATCGCGTCCCTGTGGGATGCCCGGATCCGCCCTCGGCTGGTCCCGGCGACCAGTCCAGCCTCGGCCACTCCCGCCGGGGGTTCGGCCGTCGCATCGACCGTCGCCGTTTCGGCCGCCGCACCGCGTCGGACCGGGCAGTCCGATCGGGAGTCGGAGGCTGTCGCCGCGGCCGGCGACTCCCCGTCCCTGCTCGAACTCCGATCCATACGCGCCGGCTACGGCGACGTTGAAGTCCTCCACGGGGTCGACCTCCAGGTGACACCGAGCTCACTGGTCGGTGTGCTCGGGGCGAACGGTGCCGGCAAGTCCACCCTGTGCGCGGTGGCGTCAGGTCTGCTCGTCCCCAGCTCCGGATCGGTCCGCTTCGACGGTCACGACGTCACCGCCTCGGCCGCCTTCGTCCGGGCCCGGTCGGGTCTGCTGCTCGCCCCTGAATCCCGGGGGATCTTTCCCGATCTCTCGGTCGATGCCAATCTGCGGATCCTGCTGCCCTCCAAAGAACTCCGGGAGGCGGCGTACGAACGGTTCCCCGTGCTCGGCGACCGCCGCACGCTTCCCGCCGGTGTCCTCTCGGGGGGTGAGCAGCAGATGCTCGCGCTGGTGCCGATGCTGGTGGAGCCGCCGAAGCTGCTGATCGCTGATGAACCGTCACTCGGCCTGGCGCCCCAGGTGGTGGAACAGGTGTTCGCGGTGTTCAGCGAACTGCGGGACCGGGGAGTCGGGATCATCGTCGTGGAGGAGAAGGTGCGCGACGTGGTCCCGGTCGCCGACCACCTGGTGGTCATCGCCCTGGGACAGGTCGCATGGACCGGCGATCCCTCCGAGGGCGACGACGAGCGGTTGGCGTCCGCCTATCTGGGGGTCAGCTGACCGGCGGGATCGAGAATGCGATGGGGGAGGAGCCATAAGGCACACAGTTGACCGAAGTGATGTGCAGCACCCACGTGAGAAAGAGGCAGCACGAATGAAGGGAACCAAGACATGAGATCAACACCACGACGTTGGGTGGGTATGTCGGCGTCACTGGCGGTAGGAGCACTCCTGCTCGCCAGTTGCTCGTCGAATTCCTCCAGTTCGACGACCACGACGGCGGCTACGGCGACGAGCGTCGCCAACTCCGGCTCGAGCGCCCTTGGCGTGACGGCCAACTCCATCGCCGTCGGCGGTCTGATCGAGAAGACCAGCGCCACGGGCTACTCGGAGAAGGATGCCGAGATCGGCGCCCAGGCGTACTTCAACACGGTCAACTCGGACGGAGGCGTCTACGGCCGCAAGATCAACTACGTCGCCGGGCTGGACGACGGGGGCTCGCCCACCCAGGACCTGACCCAGGCCCAGGCACTGGTGCAAGAGAACCATGTGTTCGCCGTCGACCCGGTCGCCACGGCCACGTTCGACGGGGCGAGTGGATACCTGGTCAGCAAGAACGTGCCCTTCTTCGGATGGGGTGTCGCTCCCGGCTTCTGCAACAACTCGGTCGGATTCGGGTACTCGGGCTGCCTCATTCCGAGCACGCCCACCGATCAGGTGGGGACGACCCCGGCGGGGCTGATCACCGATCTCCTGAAGCAGCAGGGGACCTACAAGAAGGGGATGACCGTCGGCCTCGTGGCCGAGGACGACACGGCCGGCACCTTCGGGATCACCGTCTCCAAGGCGGCGTTCGTGGCTGACGGCTACAAGGTCGTCTACGACCAGGCGACGATTCCGGCGACCTCGGCCACCTCGGACTGGTCACCGTATGTCAACGCCATCATGACCTCGAACAATGGCAAGCCGCCGGACATCATGTACTACGTGACGGTGCTGCCGAACACCATCGGTCTGTCCGAGGCACTCAAGTCGGCCGGGTTCAAGGGAGTGGGGCTGGATGCCACGTCCTACGACCCGTCGGTGGTCACCGAGGCGCAGTCCCGGTCGGCATCGCAAGGTCGCTACACCTGGACCGGCGGTTACGCGCCGTTCGAGGCGAACACGCCGGCCACCCAGGCCGAGAAGGCGGCGATCGAGAAGATCATCGGACCTACCAGCGGTCCCCTGAGCGAGCAGTACTCAGTGGGTTACTGGTCCGCCGCGCTCTTCGTGGCCATCTTGAAGAAGACCGGGCCGAACCTGACCACGGCGAGCTTCCTGAAGACGGCGAACACCGACTTCTCGTATGGAGTGCCCGGTGGCCTCGGCACGGTCCAGTACCCACAGGACCACACCGAGACCGCTCCGTGTGGCGCGTTGGTCCAGATCAGTGGCGCCGCCTTCGTGCAGAAGGTGCCGCTGACCTGTTACACCGACACGCCGCTGTCGACCGCCGGCGGCTGAGCACGATGTCCGACGGCGATGAGGAGCAGAGCTCCGGTCGCCCACTCCTGAGCGCCCGTGGCGTCACCGTTACCTTCGGTGGCGTCACGGCGCTCGGGGGAGTGGATTTCGACGTGTTCCGGGGCGAGGTCTGTGGCCTCATCGGACCGAACGGGGCCGGGAAGACCACGCTCTTCGATGTACTCGGAGGCCAGCACTTCCCCACCTCGGGGACCGTCCGGCTCGACGGTCAGGACATCACCAACCGGAGCCCGACGTGGAGGGCGCGACAGGGCGTGCGCCGCACGTTCCAGCGTCAGCAGACCTTCGGTTGGCTGTCGGTGGAGGACAATCTCGTCGTCTCGATGGAATGGCAGCACGGCGGCGGCGGCCTCCTGGCCGACCTGGTCAACTTCCCCACGCGACGCCGATTCGAGCGGCAGAGGAGAGAGCGGGCGGCTGAAGTGCTCGACCTGTGCGGTATCGCCGACATCGCGTCGCTGCCCGCCGGGAAACTCTCCATCGGGAGAGCGCGGATGGTCGAGATGGCGAGGGCGATCGTCGACCGTCCGCAGGTGCTGCTCCTGGACGAGCCGACGTCCGGGCTCGAGACGACGGAGGTGGAGCGATTCGGCGAGACCATGCGTCGGATCAGCAGTGAGCAGAAGTGTGCCGTCGTGGTCGTCGAGCACGACATGCAGTTCGTCATGGGACAGTGTGACCGTTTGGTCGTGCTCAACCTCGGGAGTGTCATCGCTGCCGGATCACCTGAGGAGATACGGAACGACCCGGAGGTCAGTGCGGCATATCTGGGCTGAGCAGGCTCCGCACCAGCAGCCGGCCATCGGGGGATCAGCCGGCCAGGGCGGCGGGTCGCTCGGCCGGCTCCTTGTTGATCGGGACGGTCCACCGGTCGCCCGGGAGGTCGGTGCCGAGGACGACACGGTAGGGAGCGCTGGCCAGGTTGCGGTGCAGCCAGCCGGCCGGCGCCTGGAGGCGGCACCCTGCACCGGTGGTCGTGACGTTCCCGTGTTCGTCGGCGAAGCTGCCGGTCCCCGAGATCACGAACACCACCGCGTCGAACTCGTGCCAGTGCAGCGGTTCGTCCTCGTCGACCACCTCGTCGTAGGCCAACGCGTGGAAGCCGAGCTCGGCGATGTGCGCCAGGGCCTCCTCCTCGCTGATGGGGGTACCGGTCTCGAACAGGTAGTCCATGGTCGATCACTCTCCTCGTCCGGCCGCTGGGGTCCGGCCGCTGGGGTCCGGCTGCTGGGGCCCGCCCGTTCCGAACGTAGTTCGACCCTGCACCGGGTGCATCCGGGCGACACCGGAGGCGCGTCGGGGTCGCCGGCTCCGTGACGGGGTTACGGTGGTCCCATGGCGGATGCGAACAGCGACTGGAGACCGGGATCGGTGGACGAGGCCCGGACGTACCTCGACGCCCACGAACGGGACGGCGATCCGGACATCGTGGCGGCCTGCGAGGCCCTGGTCGACGCCACCCCGCACCTGTCGGAGTTCGCCGAGGCCCCGCCGGAACAGCTGGAGGAGCGGGGAGCCGACTGATCCACCGGATCCGTACCGTCCGGCCTCTCGGGTGGACACGACCTCGAGCCTGCGGGGCCCCCGGACCCGACCTCCCGCCCACGGCACCCCGGCGTCGCCGGCCGGGTGCCGGAGCGACGTCCCCGGCAATTCGCGGGAGCCCGGGACTAGCTTGACCCCATGGCATCTTCCGCCGAGGTCCGCGCGGCGCTCGACCACCCGGTCATCGACAGCGACGGGCACATGGCGGAGCACCTGCCGACGCTCGCTCCCTTCCTCGAGCAGGAGGGCATCTCCCTCGAGGACCCGGCACTGCGGCGGCTCGTCCCGCCCTACGGGGGGAGTGACGTCCCGTGGCACGACCAGACGCCCGCAGAGCGCGCCCGCACCCGGACGCCGAGGGGGCCGTGGTGGAGCGCCCCGTCCAGGCAGACGATCGACCTGGCCACCGCCCTCTTCCCGGCCCTGCTGTACGAGAGCCTGGACGAGATCGGCATCGACTTCGGTGTGGTCTACCCGAGCCTGGGCCTCGTCTTCCTCCACGCCGCCGACGAGCGGTTCCGCCGGGGCGCGTGCCGGGCGCTGAACCGCTGCAACGCCGAGACGTTCGCCCCACTGGCGGACCGGCTCACCCCGGTGGCGGCCATCCCCATGCACACACCCGAGGAGGCCGTCGCCGAGCTCGACTACGCGGTCGGCACCCTCGGGTTCAAGGCCGTGCTCTGCGCCGGCTACGTGCAGCGCCCGTTCGCCGCCCTGGCCGACGCCGACCCCGAGCTCTCCCGCCACGCCTTCTGGCTCGACCAGTTCGGACTCGACTCGGCCTACGACTACGACCCCGTGTGGGCCCGGGCCCAGGAGCTCGGCGTGTCGATCGCCTTCCACTCCGGCTTCATCGGCATGACCCCCTACAGGTCGCCGACCAGCTACGTGGCCAACCACCTGTCGATGCTGGCCGCGGGCCAGCAGGCGCTGGCCAAGTCCCTGTTCCTCGGAGGCGTCACCCGGCGGTTCCCCGGCATGAACTTCGCCTTCCTCGAGGGCGGTGTCGCCTGGGCCGCCGCCCTCTACAACGACATCATCGGCCATTGGGAGAAGCGGAACCTCCACGCGCTCCGCGCCCACCTGGACCCGGCCCTGATCGACCGGGACCTGATCATCGAGATGTTCGGTCGCTACGCCCCCGACGCCCGACGCCTCCCGTCCGCCCTGAGCCGCCGTCCCTCCGAGCCCGAGGACCTGCTCGACGAGTGGGCGGCCTGTGGCATCGGGAGGGTCGAGGACATCCAAGGCCTCTTCGGTGACCGGTTCTGGTTCGGCTGCGAGGCCGACGACCCGATGACCTCGCTGGCCTTCAACACGGCCATCACGCCCTTCGGCTCCGAACTGCAGGTGATGCTGGGCTCCGACATCGCCCACTGGGACCTGCCCGACATCTCCGAGGTGCTGGAGGAGGCCTACGAGATGGTCGACAACGGCTGGATCGACAAGGCGGCCTTCCGCCAGTTCGTCTTCACCAACCCGGCCCGGTTCTACACGGGCACCAATCCCGACTTCTTCCGCGGGACCGTCGTCGAGTCGGCCGTCGCCGACCTGTTGGCCGAGTCGGCCACCGTCGACCAGTTGGCCGAGCCGGCCACCGCCGACCAGGTCACCGAGGTTTGACGTGCACGACCTGGTGATCCGGGGCGGAACCGTGGTCGACGGCACCGGCCAGCCGGCCCGTGTGGCCGACGTGGCCGTCGACGACGGACGGATCGTGGCCGTCGGGGACGTCCCCGAGGCCGGGCGGCAGGAGATCGACGCCACGGGCCGGGTGGTCAGTCCGGGGTTCATCGACATCCACACGCACTACGACGCCCAGTTGCTGTGGGACGCCACGGCCAGTCCCTCGGTCCAGCACGGGGTGACCACCGTGATCGGCGGGAACTGCGGGTTCTCCATCGCCCCCCTCGGGTCCGGCGACGCCGACTACGTCCAGGCCATGATGGCCGTCGTCGAGGGGATCCCGGTCGAGGCCCTCCTGGGCGGCGGTCCGTGGTCGTGGGGGACGTTCGCCGAGTACCTGGACCGCGTCGACACCGGGCTGTCGGTCAACGCCGGGTTCCTGGTGGGCCACTCCACCGTGCGCCGGGTGGTCATGGGTGACCGCGCCGGTTGGGACGAGGCCTCGCCCGAACAGCTCGAAGCCATGGTCACCCTGGTGGAGGAGTCGCTCGCCGGAGGGGCGCTCGGACTCTCGTCGTCGCTGGGCGAGGGCCACCTGGACGGGGACCACCGACCGGTACCGTCCTCCAGCGCCGCCTTCCCCGAGTTCGTGGCCCTGGCCGGCGCCCTGCGTGCCCACGAGGGCACGACACTCGAGTTCATCCCGACCATCGGACCGATCCCGGACGACCGGGTGGAGCTGATGGCCGACATGTCCCTCGCCGCCGACCGGCCCCTCAACTGGAACCTGCTGGGCAGCCTGGCCAGTGAGGAGATCTGGGAGCAGCAGCTGGCGGCCTCCGATGTGGCCGAGGCCCGGGGTGCCCACGTGGTCGCCCTGGCGCTCCCCGACATGATGCGCATGCGGTCGCACACGATCCTGCCCGGCCTACCCGGCTGGCGGGACGTGATGGCTCTCGACGCCGAGGGCCGACGGGCCGCGGCGACCGATCCGGCCACGCGGGCCGCCCTCCGTGCCGGGGCCGAAAAGGTGGCGAGCCGGGCCATCGGCGTGCTGACCGACTTCGCCCTGATGGAGGTGGCCGATCCCAACTCGGAGTGGGTGGGGCGGTCCCTCGGTGACGTCGCCGCCGTTCGGGGCGGCGACGTGGTCGACGTGCTGATCGACGTGGTCCTCCCCGACGACCTGACCCTGTACGTCGTCCTGCCGTCGCTCACCCCCAGCCTGGGCCGGACCGACGAGGGGTGGGCGGCCCGGGTGGCCGTGTGGAAGGACCGCCGGGTGATGCTCGGGGGCTCGGACGCCGGGGCCCACCTCGATCTGATGTGCCACGCCAACTACCCGACCCGGGTACTCGGCGAAGTGGTGCGGGAGCGGGCCCTGCTGCGGGTGGAGGAGGCGGTCGAGATGATGACCGATCGTCCGGCCCGCCACTACGGTCTGCGCGACCGGGGTCGCCTCGAGCCCGGCTTCCATGCCGATGCGGTCGTGTTCGACCCGACGACGGTGGCCAGCGGGCCGGCCGAGCTGGTGGCCGACCTGCCCGGTGGGGGCGAGCGGCTGCTCGCCGGATCGGTGGGGGTGGACCACGTGTTCGTGGGCGGGGTCGAGGTGGTGACCGACGGTACGCCGACCGGGGCCCGACCGGGCCGGGTCCTGCGGTCGGGTCGGGACACGGTCACGGTGTCGCTGGCCGACGTCAGGCGGTAGCGGCGCCGTCGATGACCAGGGTGGTGCCGCTGACGGTCCGGGCGTCGTCCGAGGCCAGGTAGGAGACGGCGGCCGCCACCTCGGAGGGTTCGATGATCCGGCCCATGGGGGAGGCGGCCCGGGCGAAGAGCGACAGGTCGGCGCCGTCGGGGATCACGAAGTTCCGGAGGAACGGTGTGTCGACCGAGGCCGGGCAGACGGCGTTGACCCGGACGCCGGCCTTGGCGAGCTCGATGGCCATGGACTTGGTCAGCATGACCACGCCCCCCTTGGAGGCGCAGTAGGCCGCGTTGTAGGGCGTGGCCCGCAGGCCCGCCACCGAGCCCATGTTGACGATGCAGCCCTTCGACTCGAGGAGGGCGGGCACGGCCGCCTGGGACAGCAGGAAGGTGCCGGTCAGGTTGACGTCGATGACCCGGCGCCACTCGTCGGGGTCGACGTCCACGATGGCGGCGGCCCCGCCGACCCCGGCCACGTTGGCGAGCACGTCGAGCCGGCCGAAGGTCTCGAGGGTGTGGGCGACGGCCGTGGCGCACGAGTCGGCGTCGGTCACGTCGAGACGGACACCTCCGGCGGCCTCGGCGATGTCGGCCCGCACCACGGTGGCACCGTCCTCGGCCAGCCGGTCGGCGACGGCCGCACCGATGCCGCTCGCCGCCCCCGACACCAACGCGACCCGTCCCTCGAACCTGCTCATGCCCGAAACGTACCCGCTCCGATCGGCACCGGTACTCTTGCCCGCCATGGGAGCACTCGTCGGCAAGGTCGCACTGGTCACCGGAGCCGCCATGGGGATCGGCCGCTCGGCGGCCGAGATCTTCTCCCGTGAGGGCGCGGCGGTCGTGGTGGCCGACATCGACGACGACGGCGGCCACGAGACGGTGGCGCTGATCGAGGAGGCCGGAGGTCGGGCCGCCTACGTCCACTGTGACGTGAGCGTGCAGGCACAGGTCGAGGCGATGGTGCAGTTCGCGGTCGACACCTTCGGGGGTCTCGACTGCGCCCACAACAACGCGGGCATCGCCGCACCCATGGCCCCGCTCGGTGACTACCCGGACGACGGCTGGGCCCGGACGCTCGACGTCATGCTCAACGGCGTCTACTACTGCATGAAGGCCGAGATCCCCCGCATGCTCGAGCGGGGCGGCGGGGCCATCGTGAACACGGCGTCGGGGGTCGGACTCGTGGCCTACAAGAACCAGGCCGCCTACACGGCCTCCAAGCACGGGGTGGTCGGCCTCACCAAGGTGGCGGCCCTCGACTACGGGTCCCAGGGCATCCGGGTCAACGCCATCTGTCCGGGCACGGCGCGTACGCCGATGGTGGACGAGGCCGTCCGGCTCCAGCCGTCGATCGACGACTACCTGCGCACGCTCCACCCCATCGGTCGGATCGCCGAGGCCTCCGAGATCGCCGAGGTCGCCGTGTGGCTGTGCACGCCCGCGGCATCGTTCGTTCTGGGTGTGGCCCTTCCGGTGGACGGGGGGTACGTCGTCCCGTGAGGACGACGACGGCGTCGGCCACGGTACGACGCCTCGCTGACCAGGGCCATCTGATCGGCGACACCTGGCGACACCGGGCCGCCGACGGTGCCCACCCCCACCGCTACGCGGCCACCGGCGAGGTGCAGGCCGAGGTGGCCCTGGGTGGCGCGGCCGACATCGACGAGGCCGTGGCGGCCGCCCGGTCGGCCCAGCCGGCGTGGGCGGCCCTCGGGCCCGCCGGCCGGTCGGCGATCCTCCTCACCCTGGCCGACCTGCTGGAGGCCCACCGCGACGAGGCGTCCGAGCTCGCCGCCCTCGACAACGGCACCCCGTTGTCCGTCCTGCGGCCCGGGCGCTACACCGCCGCCTGGGTCCGGTACTACGCCGAACTGGCCCCCAACCTCCGTCCGGAACCGTTGGAGGTCTCCCGGGGGTCGGCCGAGGTGCGCCTCGTCCCCTACGGGGTCGTCGGGGTGCTGCCTCCGTGGAACGGCTCGATGATGGGCATGGGGCAGAAGTGCGGACCGGCCCTGGCCGCCGGCAACACCGTCGTGGCCAAGCCGCCCGAGCTGGCCCCGTTCGGCATGCTCCGCTTCGGCGAGCTCGCCCTCGAGGCCGGGGTCCCGCCGGGAGTGCTCAACATCGTGGTCGGCGGCGCCACCGCCGGCCAGGCCCTGGCCGGGCATCCGGGTATCGACAAGATCACCTTCACCGGGGGAGCGACGACGGCCCGGGCCGTCATGGCCGCCGCGGCCACACACCTCACCCCGCTGGCCCTGGAGCTCGGGGGCAAGTCCCCCAACATCGTCTGCGCCGACGCCGACCTGGCCACGGCGGCCACGGTGTCCGCCCTCGCCGGCACGGCCCTCCTGTCCGGTCAGGGGTGTGCCCTGCCCACCCGGACCTACGTGCACGCCGATGTCTACGACGAACTGGTGGAGCGGGTGCTGGCCACGCTCGCCACCCTGCCCGTCGGCGACCCCCTCGATCCGGCCACGTTCATCGGACCGGTGGTCACCGAGCCGGCGATGCGACGCATCCTCGGTGTCATCGACCGGGCGACGGCGGACGGGGCGACCCTGCTCACCGGGGGCCACCGGTTGGACGGCGACCTGGCCGACGGGTGGTTCGTGGCCCCGACGGTGTTCGGCGACGTCGACCACGACAGCGACCTGGCCCGCAACGAGGTGTTCGGGCCGGTGCACGCCATCCTCCGGTGCTCCTCCGACGACGAGGCCCTGACCAAGGCCAACGACAGCCCCTACGGACTCGCCGCCTATGTCCACACCACTGATCCCGATCGGCTGGCCCGGTTCGTCGACGGCCTGGCGACCGGGGTGATCATGACCAACGGCCTGGTTGACCTGTCGCCGGCCACGCCGTTCGGGGGGTTCCGCCGGAGCGGCTTCGGACGCGAGGGCGGACGGGCCGGCTACGAGGAGATGGTCCAGCGCACCACGGTGCTGGACGCCACACCGCCACAGGCGACGGACACGACCACGACAGACGGGGGAGCACGATGACGAAGGGATCCGATCGGCCGGTGGCCTTCGTGACGGGGGCCAGCCGGGGGATCGGCAAGGCCATCGCCCGGCACCTGGCCCGGGCCGGCTACGACGTGGCCATCGGCGCCCGCACGGTGCACGAGGGCGAGGAGCGCGAGCACTCCTCCACGGTGGCGGCGTCCAACACCAAGGCGCTGCCCGGCTCGCTCGACTCGACGGCCGCCGAGGTCGAGGCCGAGGGCGGCCGGGCGCTGTCGGTCTACCTGGACCTGCTCGACCGCACCTCGTTGGGGTCCTCGGTGTCCACGGTGCTCGAGCGGTGGAGCCGGATCGACGTCCTGGTCAACAACGGCCGGTACGTGGGTCCCGGACACATGGACCAGCTCCTCGACACCCCGGTGGAGCTGCTCGATCGGCACCTCGAGGCGAACGTCATGGCCCCGGTGATCCTGACCAAGCTCGTCCTGCCCCAGATGGTCGACCGGGGGCAGGGGACCATCATCAACCTGGCCTCGAGCTCCGGCACCATGGACCCCCGCCGGCCGGCCGGCAGCGGCGGATGGGGACTCGGCTACGGCATGTCGAAGGGCGCGCTGCACCGGCTGGCCGGCATGGTGGCCGTGGAACTACGGGACCGGGGGATCCGGGCGTTCAACCTGAGTCCGGGGTTCGTGGCCACCGAGCGGATCGCCATCGACATGGCCGAGTTCGGATTCGACGCCTCCGCGGGGGCCCCGCCCGACGTGGTGGGGGCCGTGGCGGCGTGGTTGGTGACGGATCCGGGGGCGGCAGAACGCAACGGCCAGTGGATCGAGGCCCAGGAGGTCTGCGCCGAACTCGGTCTGGTACCCGGATGGCCGGCCCCGGCCAGCTGAACGATCCGACCCCGGTGATCCGACGGGTGACGAGCCGGATCGGCGCGCCACCCACGTTCCTGACAGGATGACCCGATGGCCAGTGAGTACCCGGTCCCGACCACGGAGGAACTCGACGCCCTGTTCGCCGACCTCAGCAACTGGACGCGGTGGGGCGCCGACGATGAACTCGGCACGCTCCACTTCCTGACCGAGGAGCGTCGGGCCGCGGCCGCCGGACTGGTGTCGACGGGCCAGGCGGTCAGCCTGGCGCACGACCTGGCCACCGAGCCGGCGCCCGATCACCCCTATCCGGTGCAGCACCACATGCTGGCCTCGGGCGATGCCCGCGATTCCAACGGGATCGACGGCTACGAGGCGGCACGGGACCACCTGTCGTTCGACGTGCACGGCCTGTGGACCACCCACGTGGACGCGCTCTCCCACATGTTCGTCGACGGTCGCATGTACGGTGGCCGACCGGCCAGCGAGGTGCGCAGCGACGGCGCCCGGGCCAACACGGTCCTGACCATGGCCGACGGCGTGATCGGTCGGGGCGTGCTCCTCGACGTCCCCCGCACCCTGGGCATCGACTTCCTCGACAACGGCGAGGTGGTGACCGTCGCCGACCTCGAGGCCACCGAGGAGCGTCAGGGCGTCCGGGTCGGCTCGGGGGACGTCCTGCTGGTGGCCTGGGGACGCGAGCGGCGCCGTAGGACCAAGCGGGGCTTCGACGGCTTCTCGGGCCTCCACCCCGACTGTCTCCCCTGGTTGGCCGAACGGGAGGTGGCCGTGCTGGGCAGCGACGGGATCTCGGACCCGATGCCCTTCCTGGGCACGCCCGACTGGCCCTTCCCGATCCACCAGATCGGCATCGTGGCCCTGGGCCTGCCACTGATCGACAACGTCCGGCTCGCCCCGCTGTCGGAGCGGTGTGCCGAACTCGAGCGATGGGAGTTCCTCTTCACCATGGCGCCACTGCGGATCCCCAAGGGCACAGGCTGCCCGGTCAACCCGGTGGCGGTCCTGTGACCCACGCCACGGTGCCCGGGGGAGGAGCGGGCGATCACGAGGAGCTGCGGGCCCTGATCCAGCGCTACGCCCGGGCCGTCGACGAGCGGGACATGGAGACCCTGGAGGCCCTGTTCCATCCGGACGCCGAGGTGATCGGGGCCCGTGGGGCCCAGACGATCGCCGAATGGCTCGAGTCCATGCGGGGCCCCCGTACGTTCCCGACCAGCATGCACGTGCTCGGTGAACCGTTGATCCACCTGCTGCCCGGCGCGGACGAGGCGTTCCTCGACACGTACGGCGTCGTGTACCAGCTCAACGAACTCGGCTCCGGCAAGGGGGATCTCACCCTCGGCATCCGCTACCTCGACGACGCCGAGAAGCTCTGGGGCCGGTGGGTCGTCCGACGGCGTACGTCCCGCACGATCTGGATGCGGTAGCGGCCGGCTCCTCAGGCGGGTCGGCTGCGCAGCAGCCGACCCGGTGCGGCCCCGGTGGACTCGCCGGCGTCGATGGTGACCTCGCCACCGACCACGGTGGCGAGGAACCCGACCGAGCGCTGCTCCAGCCGTCGACCGCCGGCGGGTAGGTCGTCGACCAGCACCGGCACGGCCGGTGCCACCGTGTCCGGATCGAAGACGTTGAGGTCGGCGGCCATGCCCGGACGGAGCAGGCCCCGATCGGACAGGCCCCAGGCGAGGGCGGGGGCCAGGGTGATCATGCGCACCGCCTCCTCCAGGGTGAACTCCTGGCGGTCCCGCACCCAGTGGCCGAGCAGGTGGGTGTGGATCGACGAGTCGGCGATCTGGCTCAGGTGGGCGCCCGAGTCGGAGAACGTCATGACCGTGCGCGGGTGGCGCATGGCCCGCAGCAGGACGGTCTCGTCCTGGGGGTAGAGGCTGGGCTGGATGAACAGCTGGTCGCCGCCGGAGGCGACGCAGAGGTCGATCATGGCCTCGGCCGGGTGGACGCCCCGCTCCCGGGCGACATCGGCCACCGACGGGTTGGGTGGGAGTCCGCGCTCGTAGACGCGGATCCCCTCGAAGTCCGGCGGCCGGGCCTGGGCGCCCACCCCGGTGTACGCGCCGTAGTCGGCGTGGACCGCCGCCTCGACGAAGGGGATCCGGAGGACCGGGTCGGCGAGGATCCGGAGCTGCTCGGCCAGTGGTCGTGCCCGCAGGTCGGACCAGGCCGGGATCAGGTCGAAGGGCAGGCGGGTCTTGAGCGACAGCAGCACCGAGATGCCGCGGCAGTGCGTCTGGGCGATCATGCGCGCGCCCCGGGCGGCGGCGTCGTCGAGGAAGTCGATCAGGAAGCCCGCCCCGCGCGTGGCCACGAGGCCGAACGTCATCGGCACCCCGGTGTCCGCGGCCAGGGCGGCCATGCGGTCGAGCCCGTTGGCGCGCACCTCGGGGTCGGTGGCGGACATGTCGGCGTCGGCGCCCTCGAAGATGCCCGTGCCGAGGTCGCCCAGCACGCCGACCAGGGCGGCCACCTCGTCCCACGACGCCAGCCGCGACGCCACCGGCCGCCCGTCGGAGGTCTCGTGGTGCTTGGTGCGTGAGGTCGAGAAGCCGATGGCCCCGGCCCGCAGCGCGTCGGCCAGCTGGCCGCACATCAGGGCCAGGTCGTCGGCGTCGGCCTCCTCCTCGAACGCCCGCTCCCCCATGGCCCAGGTGCGCAGGGCCGAGTGGCCGATGTTGGCGGCGAAGTTGATGCCCTTGGCCAGGCGGTCGACCGCGTCCAGGTACTGCGGAAAGGTCTCGAAGCTCCAGTCGATCCCCTCGGCGAGCGCCGCCGGGTCGATGTCCTCGGCCCGTTCGAGGTTCCGGACCACCAGCGGTCGCTGGTCGGCGTGGACCGGGGCCAGGGTGAAGCCGCAGTTGCCCATCACGGCCGAGGTGACGCCGTGCCAGCACGAGCTCGACCCGGTGGCGTCCCAGAAGACCTGGGCGTCCATGTGGGTGTGCCCGTCGACGAAGCCCGGGGTGACGACGTGGCCCTCGGCGTCGATCTCCCGGTTCGCCCGCTCCGTGATGCGACCGACGGCGGCGATGCGGTCCCCGGTGACCGCCACGTCGGCCCGGTAGGAGCCGAAGCCGGACCCGTCCACGACGGTGCCGTTGCGGATGATCAGATCGTGGGCCATGGGCCCATCTTTGCGCACGGGTGGGCGGTTCAGCCGGTGGGCGCCGTCCGGGCGGACAGGGTGACGAAGTCCCTCGCCCACGCGGGGTCGAACGGCGTCGCCGGTCCCTGCAGGCTGGTGGCCACCAGCCGGGAGCCGTCGGCCGGTGTGGCCGGTCCGGACGGGTCGGCCGGATCGTAGGTGACCAGGTAGGTCCAGTACGGGTTGACGTCGAGCTGCATGCCGCGGACCACGCCGGCGCGTACGAGCAGCTGGGCCAGTTGCAGCGGGGTGAGCGACGGCCCCGTGGCGTAGACGAGGGCCCCGTCGGCGGTGACCCCGGCCCCGGACCGCCACTGCTGTTCGACGCTGGGCACGGAGTGCGCGCACGACGTGGCCCCGCACGTGTTCCCCCAGGCGAGCCAGTCGGGACTCGCCGCCAGCGCCGTGGGCTGGCCGCCGGCGACGAGGGGCGTCAGGTTCTGGCGGACGGCCACCACGTCCGGGGTCATCGCCACGTCGCTGCCCCAGGCCCCGACGGTGGCCGTCCCGTCGGCGTAGACGACCAGCGACGCCGCCCCGGCGACCAGCGGGACGACGACACGACCCTCGGTGTAGTAGCCGCCGCCGGCGGAGTCCATGAGGAACCCCCCGTTGAACGCCGTGACCAGCGACGCGGCCTGGGCCGGCTCGACCGGGGCCGTGAAGAGGTACGGCCCACCACCCGGGCTCTTCGAGCCGGAGTAGAGCCGTGCGGCCAGCAGGCGGGTGTCCATCCAGGCGATACCCGCCGGGGCGGATCCGCCCGGGGGGACCAGGGTCGTCTCGTAGACCGCGGGGACGCCGCCGACGGGACGTCCGGCGGGTTGCCAGCCGCCTTGGCCGGCGGACGTGGACGCCGTGAACGGGGTCAGTGCGGCGGGTACGGGCAGCGGCGTCCCGATGGGGCCCGGGCCACCCGCCTCGGGACCCGTGGTCGTCGTCGACGAGGGCGCGACCGTCGGGCCCGGACGGTCGACCGACGGCGCGGTCGTACCGGCCACGCCGTCGTGCGACACGCCGCCGCAGGACGCCAGTGCGACCGCCGTGACCACCACGAGTGCGGGGACGAACGGACGGAGGCGGCTCGACCGACCGGGTCGGACGCGGGCGGGGGCCATGGGCCCAGGTTAGGGAGGCCACCGTCGGAAGGACGGGACCGATGGCGCAGGTCGTCGATCGGCTCCGCGGTCGGCTCCGGCCCCCGCCGCCGATGGGTACGATCACCGGACATGACCGCGACCTCCACGGACACCCCGGCGGCCCACGGATTCCGGATGCCACCGGAGACGGCCCCCCAGGAGCGGATGCTCATGGCGTGGCCCTGTCGCCGTGAGCTGTGGGGGAGTGAGCTCGAGGCGGGCAAGCGCGCCTACGCCCAGGTCGCCAACACCGTCGCCGACTTCGAGCCGGTCACCATGGTCGTGCCCGACGGTGCCGCCGCCGCCGAGGCCCGGACCCTCCTCGCCGGGGCCGTCGAACTCCTCGAGCTGCCGCTCGACGACTCGTGGATGCGGGACAACGGTCCGATCTTCACCCTGGACGGGTCCGGTCGCCGGGCCGGGGTCCACTTCCGCTTCAACGCCTGGGGTGAGAAGTTCGTCGGCTGGGACCGGGACGAGGCCGCCGGAGGCGTCCTCGCCGAACGCTACGGCGACGTCGCCTTCGAGGCGCCGATCGTGCTCGAGGGGGGATCGTTCCTGGTCGACGCCCAGGGAAGACTCGTGACCAACGAGCAGTGCCTGCTCAACCCGAACCGCAACCCGGACCTGGACCGTTCCGGTATCGAGGACGCCCTGCGCGCCCACCTCGGCGTGACGGAGGTGATCTGGCTGGGCCTGGGACTGGTCGAGGACCGCGACACCGACGGCCACATCGACCTGATCGCCACCTTCACGGACGAGGGGAGGCTGCTACTCCAGTCCCGGCCGGTCGGTGACCCCGACCACGAGGGCATGGCCGAGAACCACGAGCGTGCCGTGGCCGCCGGCCTCGACGTCGTCGACTTCCCGCCGCTGGCCCACGGCGAGGTGGCCGGCACCAGGGTGCCCAACGCCTACCTCAACCTCACCCTGTGCAACGGGGCGGCGGTGGTCCCGGTGGCCGGAGGGGCGGCCACCGGGACGGACGAGGAAGCGCTCGAGCGCATCGCCGCCGCCTTTCCCACCCGCGAGGTGATCGGCGTGCCCGGCCTCGTCATCGCCCACGGTGGTGGTGGGCCGCACTGCATCACCCAGCAGGTCCCGCTCCGGGCGCCGGCGCGGTGAAGCTGCTGGTCGCACCGGCCGGTGTCTCGTACGCCCAGGTGGGGGACCGGGAGCCCCGGGTGGTGCGGGTCGGTGCCGTCCAGCACCGCTGGCACCCCGATCCTGACGAGCACCGGTCGGCACTGGCCGAGGGTGTGCGCCTGGCCGCGTCCGAGGGGGCCCGGCTGGTCTGCCTGCAGGAGCTGACCCTGTCCGCGTACTTCGCCGTCACCCCGGACGGTCCCCGGCCCGGGGTCGGGCCCGAGCCGCTCGAGGGTGGCCCGACGGCGACCTTCGCCGCCGAGCTCGCCGTCGAGACCGGCACCTACGTGCACGCATCCCTGTGGGAGGCCCGGGCGGACGGGGACCTCGGGTACAACACCGCCATCGTCGTGGCCCCGGACGGGACCGTGGCGGCACGGACGCGCAAGCTCCACATCCCGATCACCGCGGGCTACTACGAGGACCGCTACTTCGCACCGGGTCCCGCCGCCGAGGTGGCCCGTCCGCTGCCGATCGACGGCGTCCGGTTCGGCCTCCCCACCTGCTGGGACCAGTGGTTCCCCGAACTGGCCCGGGCCTACGCCCTGGCCGGCGCCGACGTGCTGGTCTACCCGACGGCCATCGGTTCGGAGCCGGACCACCCCGACTTCGACACCGAGCCCCTGTGGGAGACGGTCATCCGCGGCAACGGGATCGCCAACGGGACGTTCATGGTCGCCGTCAACCGGATCGGTACCGAGGACCCGCTCACGTTCTACGGATCGTCGTTCATCGCCGACCCCTACGGGCGCAAGCTGGTCCAGGCCTCCCGGGACGAGCCCACCGTGCTGGTGGCCGACCTGGACATCGGCCAGCGACAGGACTGGCTCACCCTGTTCCCGTTCCTCGCCACCCGCCGGCCCGACGCCTACGGAGGCCTCACCGCCCCCCGGTCGTGACCGGCGGCTGACCACCCGGGGGTGCCGCGCTATAGGGTGCTCACTGACCGGCCGTGCAGACATCGGCGACGGTGGCGGTCCGGGATCGACGACAACCCAGGGGAGTTTCCATGACCGACTACGCAGTGGTGAATCCGGCGACGGGTGAGACGCTCAGGACCTACCCGACGATCACCGACGACGCCCTGCGCGCCGCCATCGCCGGGTCGGACGAGGCGCACCGCACCTGGTCGGCCCCGTCCACCGTCGCCGAGCGTGCCGCCCTCGTACGACGAGTCGGTGAGCTGCACACCGAGCGGGCCCAGCACCTCGCCGAGATCATCGTCCGGGAGATGGGCAAGCCGATCGCCCAGGCCGTCGGCGAGGTCGAATTCTGCACGGCCATCTACGACTTCTACGCCGACAACGCCGAGGCCCTGACGGCGGACGAGCCGATCACCCTGCTCGACGGCGAGGGATCGGCCGTCGTGCGCCGCAGCTCGCTCGGCGTCCTCCTCGGGATCATGCCGTGGAACTACCCCTACTACCAGGTGGCCCGGTTCGCCGGTCCCAACCTCGTCAACGGCAACACGATCCTGCTCAAGCACGCGCCGCAGTGCCCGGAGTCGGCCGAGGCCCTCCAGGAGATCTATCACGACGCCGGCTTCCCGCCCGGGGCGTACACCAACATCTACGCCACGAACGAGCAGATCGAGTGGGTCATCGGTGACAGCCGGGTGCGGGGTGTCTCCCTCACCGGGTCCGAGCGGGCCGGTGCCGCGGTGGCCGAGATCGCCGGCCGCAACCTCAAGAAGGTCGTGCTCGAGCTCGGTGGCTCGGACCCCTTCATCCTCCTCGGTACCGACGACCTCGACACGGTGGTCGAGTCGGCCATCGCCGCCCGGCTCGAGAACACGGGTCAGGCGTGCAATGCGGCCAAGCGCTTCATCATCATCGACGACCTCTACGAGCCCTTCCTCGAGAAGTTCACCGCGGGGCTCACCGCCGTCACGCCGGAGGACCCGAACTCCGAGGACGCGACGATCGGTCCGCTCTCCTCCGAGCTGGCGGCCGACCGCCTGGCGGACCAGGTGGATCGCGCCGTGGCGGCGGGAGCGACGATCGTGGCCGGAGGGGAGCGGAACGGCAACTTCTACCCCTCGACCGTGCTGACGGACATCACGCCGGACAACCCGGCCTACCGCGAGGAGCTGTTCGGACCGGTGGCGTCCGTCTACCGCGTCGGATCCGAGGAGGAAGCCGTCCGTCTGGCCAACGACACCCCGTTCGGCCTCGGCTCCTACGTGATGTCGAACGACCCCGCACAGGCGGCCCGGGTGGCCGACCGGCTCGACGCGGGCATGGTGTACGTCAACATCGTCGGTGCCGACGGTGCCGAGCTCCCGTTCGGCGGCGTCAAGCGCTCCGGCTTCGGTCGTGAGCTGGGGCGCTTCGGAGCCGACGAGTTCGTGAACAAGAAGCTCATCCGTATCGGCGGCTGACGCGGTACCGTGCCCGCGGGCCCGGTAGCGCGTCGGGCCACGGCCCGGTAGGTGTGATCCCATGAGTGAGGAGGTGTGATCCCATGAGTGAACTGGACACCGCGAGGTACATCTCGTTCACCACGTTCAAGAAGGACGGATCCGCCGTCTCGACCCCGGTGTGGATCACGGGGACGGGTGGCACCTACGCGTTCTCCACGGGGGGCGCGTCGTGGAAGGCGCGTCGGCTGCGGCGGAACCCCTCCGTGCAGGTCCGGGTCAGTGACATGCGGGGCCGTGTCGCCCCCGGGGCCGCCACCTACGAGGGCACGGGCGAAGTGGTCGGCTCACCGGAGGCCGTCGCCGCCGTGGAGCGGGCGCTGTCCGCGAAGTACGGCCTGCAGTACCGCGCCATCCGGTTCGTCGGCGGGCTGAGGAACCGGTTCGGTCGTGGGGACGGCGACGAGATCGTCGCCGTCCACCTCTCGCTCGACGTCGGCTGAGGGCGGCCGGGGCCGCGGGGGCGGTACCCCTGACCGATGGTGGTCCCGCCCGCCGATCCGGGCGCGGCGGCGTGCGGCCGCACCGTGGGCCCTCCGCGGCACACACGGAGGGGACGTTCGGCCCTGGCGGTGGTCCCATGACGGCGTGAGGCTGCGGTGAGAGGTCGCAGACCGCTCACCACGGCGCGACCGACGAGGATCCAGGACACCGGAAGGGTGGTCGAAGTGCGCGCAGTCGTGGTCTACGAGTCGATGTTCGGGAACACCCACGTGGTGGCGGACCACATCGCCTCCGGGCTGCTCCCCACCCACGAGGTCGTCGTCGTTCCCGTCCAGGAGGCCACACCCGAGGTGCTCGACGGCATCGACCTGCTGGTCGTCGGCGGACCGACGCATGTGCACGCCATGAGCAGCCAGAGGAGCCGGGCATCGGCGGTCGCTTCCGCCGACGGGCCCGACGCGGGCGTGGTGCTCGATCCTGACGCCGAGGGCGAGGGGCTGCGCGACTGGTTCGACGAACTCCCCGAACTCCCCCGCGTCCGCTCGGCGGCGTTCGACACCCGCGTCGGATCCGTGGCGGCCGCACTCTCGGGTCGGGCGTCGAAGGGCATCGCCCGCCGGCTCCGCCGCCACGGATCGGACCTGGTCGTACCGCCCGAGAGCTTCCTCGTCGATTCCGGGAACCACCTGATCGACGGCGAGTCCGATAGGGCCACGGTGTGGGCCACCAGAGTGGCGGCGGCCCGGTGACCACCCGCCGTGTCACGACCGGATCGGCTCCGGCGCCGGCCCACGGAGTCGGGTTCCGCCTCGCCGTGGGTGCCCCCGGTCCGTGGTGACGCACTTCGAGCGGCACCGGTCGGGGCGCTCCGGCTGGCTGCGGGCCGCGGTCCTCGGAGCGGACGACGGCCTCGTCTCCACCGCCGCGCTGCTCGTCGGGGTGGCCGCGTCGGGAGCGAGCCGGAATGCGATCCTCACGGCCGGCGTGGCCGCCCTCAGCGCCGGTGCCATGGCCATGGCGATCGGCGAATACGTGTCGGTCAGTGCCCAGGCCGACACGGAATCGGCCGACCGACGGCGGGAGGAGGCGGAGCTCGCGGACGACCCCGAGGCCGAGCTGCTCGAGCTGACCGCCATCTACGAACGGCGGGGACTGGCGCCCGGGCTCGCGTCGGAAGTGGCCACGGCCCTCCAGGACGCGGACCCGCTGGCCGCGCACGTGCGCGACGAACTGGGCCAGACGCCGGCGGGTACGGCACGTCCGTTCCAGGCGGCCGCTGCCTCGGCCGCGAGCTTCGCGGCCGGGGCCGTCATCCCGTTGATCGTGGCGGCAGTGGCACCGTCCGGCCCCCGCAGTGCGGTGATCGCCGCGGTCACGCTGGTGGCCCTGTGCCTGCTCGGCGTGTTGGGTGCGACCCTCGGTGGTGCACCGCGCACCCGGGCCGCGCTGCGGGTCGGTATCGGAGGGGCGCTGGCCCTGGCCGTCACCTACGGGATCGGCGCGCTCTTCGGTTCGTCCGCCTGAGCCCGTCGGGGACGACGCCGACGGGGCGTGCCGAGCGGCGCGCCACGTGCTCAGATGGTGGACCCGCGCCGGGAGGAGTCCGAGGCCGGGGCCGGCCCGGTGGCTCCCGTGCGGCACGTCAGGAGGATGCAGCGATGGCAGGTCCGGAACACAGGTCGCGGCTGGCCGACCTCACCCCCGAGGAGAAGGCCTCACTCGTCTCGGGGTCGGGGTTCTGGCACACCCGGTCCATCGAGCGGGTGGGTCTCCCGTCGATCATGGTGAGCGACGGCCCCCACGGTCTGCGGGCCCAGCCCGGCGAGGGCGACCATGTCGGACTGGGGGAGAGCGTGCCGGCGACCTGCTTCCCCACGGCATCGGCGTTGGGGTCGTCCTTCGATGTCGACCTGGTCAGGAGCATCGGGGCGGCGATCGGCCACGAGGCGCGGGCGCAGGGCGTATCGGTGGTGCTCGGCCCCGGCATCAACCTCAAGCGGACGCCGTTGTGCGGCAGGAACTTCGAGTACCTCTCGGAGGATCCGCTGGTGTCGGGCGTCCTGGGTGCCGCCCTGGTCGAAGGCATCCAGGGCGAAGGTGTGGGGGCTTCGCTCAAGCACTTCGCCGTCAACAACCAGGAGACGGAACGTCTCCGGATCAGTGCACGCGTCGACCAGCGGACCCTCCGGGAGATGTACCTGGCCGCCTTCGAGCGTGTGGTGCGCACCGCGGGGCCCTGGACGGTCATGTGCAGCTACAACCGGATCAACGGCGTCTACGCCTCCGAGGACCCGTGGCTGCTCACCGAGGTGCTCCGCGACCAGTGGGGCTTCGACGGCGTGGTGGTGTCCGACTGGGGTGCCGTCGACGACCCGGTGGCGGCGGTGGCCGCCGGACTCGACCTGGAGATGCCGTCGTCGCACGGCTCCGGGCCCCGGGCGGTGCTCGCCGCGGTCCGGGCCGGACTGCTCGAGGAGTCGGTGCTCGACCGGGCGGTCGGGCGCCTCCTCGGACTGCTCGACCGCGTGGTCCCGGGCACCGGGGGTGCCGACACCTTCGACGCCGAGGCACACCATGAACTGGCGCGCCGGGCCGCGGCCGAGTGCGTCGTCCTGTTGGCCAACGACGGTTCACTCCTGCCACTGGGCGCCGACCTCCGGCGGGTGGCGGTGGTCGGCGAGTTCGCCCGCAGCCCCCGGTACCAGGGGGCGGGCAGCTCAAAGGTGAATCCGACCCGTGTCGACGACGCCCTGGGCGCCCTGCGGGACCGGCTCGGTCCATCGGTGACGGTCGACTTCGCCCCCGGATTCGGGATCGACGACCCGACGGCCGACCTCGAGGCGCTGGCCGCCGAGGCGGTGGAGGTCGCAGGAGGAGCCGACGTGGTCGTCCTCTTCGTCGGGCTGCCCCCGAGTTTCGAGTCCGAGGGGTTCGACCGGACGCACATCGACCTGCCCGCCGAGCAGGTCCGGCTGCTCGAGTCGGTCGCCGCGGTGAACGACCGAATCGTCGTGGTACTGGCCAACGGTGGGGTGGTGGCGACGGCACCGTGGCAGCACCGGGCCGGCGCCATCGTCGAGGGGTGGCTCGGGGGCCAGGCCGGTGGTTCCGCCATCGCCGACGTGCTCGTCGGACGGGTGAACCCGTCGGGGCGCCTGGCGGAGACGGTGCCGCGCCGGCTGGAGGACAGCCCGGCCTTCGGGAACTTCCCGGGGGAGGACGGCGAGGTCCTCTACGGCGAGCGCATCTTCGTCGGCTACCGCCACTACGACCTGGTCGGTCGGGACGTGTCCTTCCCGTTCGGGCACGGTCTGTCGTACACGACGTTCGCCTACTCGGACCTCGACGTGACCGTGGTCGATCCTCCGGTCCCGACCTCGGACTGGCGTGGCCCCGTGCGGCTGCGGGCCACCGTGGAGGTCACGAACACCGGTGACCGCGAGGGCAAGGAGGTGGTGCAGTGCTACCTGTCCGAACTCGACGCACCACCACCCCGGCCGGTCCGTGAGCTCCGGGGCTTCCACAAGGTGCACCTGGCCCCCGGTGGGTCGACGACCGTCTCGTTCGAGCTGACCGAGCGTGACCTGGCCCGTTGGTCGGTGCGGAGCGACGGATGGGTGCTCCACCCCGGACGCCTCGACGTGGCCGTCGGGGCCTCGTCCCGGGACATCCGGGCCCACCGGACGGTGGAGGTGGCGGGCGGACCACCGGCCGTGCCCCTGGACCGTTCGAGCACCATGGCGGACTGGCTGGCGCACCCGGTGGGTCGCGACCTGTTGGTGGAGGGTCTGCGCACCGCCCCGGGGGGCGACCTCTCCCTCCTGCTCGCCGACGAGGACACCGTGATGATGCTGGGGTCGTTCCCACTGAACCGGCTCGTGGTCATGATGGGGGACGCCATGGGCGACGGCTTCGTGGACGGGCTGTTGGACGATCTGGCATCGGCCGGACCCGGCCCGACGGGCTGACCTCCTCGCCCCACGGCCACCTGACCTGCCGACCTAGCGGTATCGAATCTGATACCATTGAAGCGTGGAAGCGTCCCTGATCATCCGGACGGCGAGGTCGCGGTCGGGACTCAGCCTGCGCGGCCTCGCCAGCCGGGCCGGGACCTCGCACGCCACGCTGTCGGCGTACGAGAACGGCCGGGTGGATCCCACGACTGCCGTCCTCTCGCGCATCGTCGCGGCCGCCGGGTGCTCGCTCGAGGCACGGCTGCTCGGAGGTCCTCCGGCGATCGACGGTCTGTCGCGTGGTGACGAGCTCCTGGCCGTCCTGGAGTTGGCCGAACACTTCCCGGCGCGGCACGCGCCCCGACTCGAGTTCCCACCGTTCGGTCGTTCATGACGACGATCGCCGACAAGATGCTGGCGATCGGGGCCGCCCTCGAGGACGGGCACCTCCCCTATGCGTTCGGCGGTGCGCTGGCCCTGGCCTTCTGTACCGAGCGCGCCCGGGGCACCATCGACATCGACCTGAACGTGTTCGTCACCCAGGATCAGGCCCGAACCGTCCTCGAAGCTCTCCCGGACGGGGTGGTCGCGACCGATGGAGACCGCCGTGCCCTCGATCGCGACGGTCAGTCCCGTCTGTGGTGGGACCGGACGCCCGTCGATCTGTTCCTGGATACGACGGAGTTCCACGTCGAGGCGTCGCAGCGACGCCGGTTCCACGAATTCGCCGGGCGTCGGCTCCCGTTCCTGGGTTGTTCGGACCTGGCCGTCTTCAAGGCGTTCTTCGACCGGAAGAAGGACTGGCTGGACATCGAGGAGATGATCGCCATCGGAGCGTGCAACGTCGATCAGACCATCGGTGTCCTGGTCCGCTACCTCGGCGACGACGACGGTCGTGTGGCGAAGCTGCGGCATCTGGCGACACCACAGGGCTGAACCCGCCGGTCACCCACCGAGCACCGTCCCGAAGAACTCCTCGGTGGCCCGCCAGTGGCGCTCGGCGGCGTCGGGGTCGTAGCTCGGGTTGTCGGGGACGGCGAAGCCGTGGAGGGCCGGGTAGGTCTCGATGGTGTGCACCACCCCGGCCTCGCTCAGCGACCGCTCCAGGAGTTCCTTCTGCTCGTCGGTGAAGAACGGGTCCTCGACCGCTCCGGCCGCGTACACGGTGGCGGCGATGTCGCCCGCCTTGTGGTGCGGGCTGTCCGGGTCGTCGGCGACGGCCACGCCCCCGCCGTGGAAGGACGCGGTCGCCGCGACGCGCCCGCCGAGGTTCGCCGCGGTGAGGAGGGAGAGCCGGCCGCCCATGCAGTAGCCGGTCGTGCCCACGCCGCCCGGCGCCACCTCGGGCCGGGCGTCGAGGTAGCGGACGAAGGCGTCGGCGTCGCGCACCGCGAGGTCCGTGGTGTAGGCCGACATCCAGGCCATGATCCGGTTCCGGGTCTCCTCGTCCGCGAATGCCGTGCGCATGTCGACGGATTCGTAGGGGCCCTGGCGGTAGTAGAAGTCGGGCACCAGGACCACGTAGCCCAGGGCCGACAGCCGCTCGCCCATCTCGCGGAAGGTGTCGCGCATGCCTCCTGCGTCGGGGAACATGAGCACTCCGGGCCAGGGGCCGTCACCCTCGGGAATGCTGAGCGCGGCCGGGCAGGTGCCGTCGGCCGTCTCGATCTCCACGGTGCTCTGCGTCATGGTGGCTCCTCTCGTCGATTGTGTCTCGGGACCCTACCCGGAGCACACCGGGGCATCGGCACGGGTGGTGACACCCCATGGCACGGGTGGTGACACCCCATGGCACGGGTGGTGACACCCCATGGCACGGGTGGTGACACCCCATGGGAGCACGCCAGGGGGCGAACATCCCGTGACCCCAACATGAATGTTGCGCGACATGCCGCACCCGGCGACCGCGGAAGCGCGACGCTGGTGGTTCCGGTAGCAAGCCACCGTGTCGGAGGTAGGCGAATGACGCAGGACGAGGAACTGGGCAGCTGTCCCCATTGTGGATTCCGCGACGTGCCGACGCTGATCGTGGGCCGATCAGCGGACATCGGGGGCGGCACGAGCTGGCGATGCCACTCGTGCCACCAGACCTGGAGCGATCGGGAGAGCCTCCCGCTCCGGGCGTCCTAGACCCGACGGCGTCCACCCCCTGCGGCCCCACGCCGCGTCCACCGGGTCCGTCCGGTGAGGTCATCGGTCCACGACGCGACTGCCCGCTGAGGAATCCCGCTGTCGGGTGGGTGGCCGGCGCGACCCGGGGTTCGGCGACCAGGTGCGAGGCGCCCCGCTCAGGAGGGGAACGACACCTGTGCCGCCTGGGCGAGGAGGGGAGTCCGGTCCGCCGGAAGGAGGTACCCCGCGGCGATGGCGTGGTCGAGGCTGGCGGTGAATGCGGTGACGTAGCCGGTCGTCGAGCCGTACAGGGCCGTCAGCGTCTGTGGGCTCAGGGGCACCGTCGATCCGAACAGGCCGCAGATCTGGCTGCTGCCCTGGGGAGGGGCACCGCTCAACGACGACACCGGCACGTCCACCGCCGGGGTCCGGACTCCTCCGACCACGTTGCCGTGGGCATCCAGGACCAGGGCGGGGGGCGTGGTGGACGTGAGGGCGAACGGCTTCGGCGACGGTGGCGGTGTCCCGTCGTCCACCCAGTGCAGGAAGGCGACGAACGCGGCCTGGGCGACCTCGTGCTGGGGTCCCGAGTTGACCGGGGTCGTGCAACCGAGGAACGAGGCACCCACGCCCAGTTCGTAGGCGTCGGCGTGCGAGGTCCCGGCCACCTCCCAGGTCCGGATCCTCGAGGTGTCCGGCTGCCGGGCTGCCGCGTAGCCGAGTTGGATGAGGTCCGTCTGGGTCTCGAACATGAAGACGGGCACCGTCAGGTCCGTGCGGATCCGCACCGCGCCGTCGATGGCTGACTTCACGTCCTGGCTGTCGAAGGGGACGGCCCCACCCCCGCGTGAGTGGATGAAGATGCCCTGGTAGGCGGGGTCCAGTGGCTGGAGCGCGTTGGCGTAGGTGGTCAGGTAGAACGCCGACTGCGATTCGCCGACGGCCAGGACGTGGGACGGTCGCAGTCCGCCGAGCACCGACGGGGCGGGGGCCCGCAGGGCCTGGCCGATCTGGGCGAACATGTCGAGCGAGTACTGGTCGCCGGGGTGGACCAGGCTCCCGTAGCGGGCGGGGTCCTTCTGCTTGAGCCCCGGGCTGGTCCCCGTGCCGAGGATCGCCTTCCCGCCGTTGACGGCGATCGACTGCGCGGACACGGCCACATAGGCGGCGCCCGAGTCCATGAGGGCGGGATTCAGGTAGTCCCAGTCGGGGGCGGACTCACTGGCCGACACGTTCATCCACTCCACCACGACGTTGCCGTCGAACGTCGTGGGGTCGCTCGGCCGGCGCACGATGATGCGCGTCCGGTAGGGCGCCGATCCGGCGACGGCGACGGTCCACCTCCCGTCGGCCGGCGTGGACGTGCCGGTGAACGAATAGGCGGTGCCCGAGGCGAAGTACTCCTGCTCGACGTAGGCGTGGGTGGCCAGACCCGTGGGATTGGCCGACAGGGGCTCGATGGTCTGTCCGGCGGCCGGCGGGGTGCTGAACACCGCAGGTGCCTTCCATGCGGTCAACTGCGCGGCCGTCGTCGTCGGGGAGGAGGCGGTCGAGCTGCTGCAGGCGGCGAGTGTGCCGGCCAGGACCAGGAGCACGGCACCCCATCGGCCCCGTCTGTCGTGCGTGCGATGTTCCACGGTAGTTACCCGACCTCCCCCGGGGGTGCCGACGGACGCCATCTACTTGGCTCGGACCCACGGGGAGAGTAGCGCCCGCGTCCGTCGCAGGGGGCCCCGACGGGCCGATCGGCCGGTCCGCCGGGGCCGTAGGCTCGTGCGGGACACCCGACCCTCTCCCGGTGAGGTCCCCATGAGCGACTACCCGCAGGCCATCGTCCCCGTGAACCACGTCGAGCCGGTACCGCGGCGGATCCGCGCCACCCTCGGGAGCTCCGTGGTCATCGATACCACCGCCGCCCTGTACGTGTGGGAGTGGCCCTACTACCCGCAGTACTACGTCCCCTTCGCCGACATCGATCCCGGGATCCTCATCGACGAGGAGCACGAGGAACACCTGCGTCGTGGGACCGCACGGCGGTTCGGCGTGCGGGCCGGGCAGGAGCAGCGTGCCGGGGTCGCCCACCACTACGTGGCCTCGGACGTCGGCGGCCTCACCGGCACGGTCCGCTTCGACTGGACGGCACTCGACGCCTGGTTCGAGGAGGAGGAGCAGGTGTTCGTCCACCCCCGCAACCCGTACACCCGGGTCGACGCCCTGCGCTCCGGCCGCCGGGTCCGGGTCGAGCTCGACGGTGTGGTACTCGCCGAGTCGTCCCGTACGGTCATGGTGTTCGAGACCGGCCTGCCCACCCGGTACTACTTCGATCGCCTCGACGTCCGGTTCGAACACCTCCGGCCGAGTGGCACGGTGACGTCGTGCCCGTACAAGGGGACGACCAGCGGCTACTGGTCGGTCGTCACCCCGGAGACCGTCACGGCGGATCTCGCCTGGGCCTACGACTTCCCCACCCGGGAGCTCCAGCCGATCGCCGGTCTGATCGCCTTCTACAACGAGAAGGTCGACGTGATCGTCGACGGGACCCCCGTGGAGCGGCCGGAGACCCACTTCTCGTAGTCGGCCCACCTTCCGGGCGGCGGGGCGGTCGGGGCGCTCAGATCCGACAGGCCGGGGTCCCACCCGGCAGCCGATGGCGGTAGCGGGCGACCAGTCGGTAGCCGAGGGGGGCGACCCACGACACCGGTGGCACCAGCAGGATCCTGCCGACCACACCCCAGGGGCCGCGTGCCGCCACCAGGGCCCGGGCGACCGCCGTGGACCCACCCTCGGGCCGGCCGCCGTCGACCCACCAGGCCGAGCGTTCGAAGTCGGCCCGGGTCAGGCGCAGCTCTACCGCCCGTTCCGCCGGGAGCAGCTGCCACGGGACCGCTTCGGGTGCGTCGGCGCCGCTCCAGTGACGCGCGATCCAGCGGGCCGAGGTGGTGCAGAAGCCGCACTCGCCGTCGAAGATCAGGGTCGGGCGGGTCACCTCCACACGCCGATGCTACGGGTGGCGGGGGACGACGACCCCATCACCCGGGCGGGGCGAACCCGGTCGAAGGGACCTCGGACTCGCCGGCCTCGACCGCCCGGACCAGGCGCTCGGCCACCAGCTCGGGGTCGAGCCCGATGGGCAGGCGGGGTGCGGAGCCGGAGAGGGCGTGCGAAGCCAACCCCGTCTCGGTGTGCGGGGGACGGGCGTCCGTCACGGCGATCCCCTGGCGACGCAGCTCGCGGAACAGCGCCGCTGCGGCCGAGCTGAGGGCGGCCTTCGAGGCCCCGTAGGAGGCCATGCCGGCCAGCGGCTGCTCGGCCAGGACGGCACTGATCAGGAGCAGGAAGCCCGACGACTCCGCCAGCAGCGGGGTCACCCGCTTGACCAGCCACAGCGGACCGAGCGCATTGGTCAAGAAGAGCTCTTCGATGATGTCGTCCGGGGTGTCGGCCAGCGTGCCGAACGCGACCACCCCCGACGCGATCACCACCCCGTCGAGGCGCCCGTGCCGCTCGGTCACGGCGTCGACCAGCACGTCGCCGGCCCGGGGGTCGCGCACGTCGAGCTCGACCGTCAGACCACCCGGGGTCGGTGCGCCCTGCTCGAGGGTGGCACGGTGCCTCCCGGCCGACACGACCTCGGCGCCGCGTGCGGCCAGCAGCCGGGTGATCGGGGCACCGAGACCACCGCCCGCTCCGACCACGGCCACCACGGCACCCTGCAGGTCACGACCGGGCACGGGCACCCCCGTGTTCGCTCATGAGGCGAGGTCGTCGCGGCCGAGCACATCCTGGGTGTACTCGACGATGCGGGCGAACAGGGCCGTGGCCCGCTGGAGATCCGGCGATGCCACACCGGTGGGACCGGCGAGGGAAGCGGCCAGCCCGTCCGCCCTGTCGGGGTCGGACTCGGCCAGCAACGACAGCCCGACGTTGGTGGCGGCCCGCACCGACCCCGGGTCGAGGGTCCACACGGTCTCGAAGCGGCGATCGCGGTCGGCCGTTCCGGGGGGCGAGGGCAGCTCCCACCCGGCCACGCACGCCGAGAACCCCGGGGCGTCGCACACCAGCACCCACTCGCGCAGGACGGGGGAGTCGGCGGGGAGGGCCACCTCGCTCGGGTGGGTGGCGTGGTCGTGGCTGTGGGAGAAGTCGGCGAAGACCACGGTCTGCTCAGCTGTCCGGTTGAGCTCCTGCCAGCGGGGCTCGGACTGGCGGTAGAAGCGGGCCCGCTGGAACGCGCCCATGAGCACCGGACGGCGGGCCTGGGCCAGGCACTCGTCCTCCATGGCGGAGGTGACGGCGCTGAGGGCGCGCTTGCCGAGCACGTGGGACCGCAGTCCCGGGTCGGCGGAGCGGAGGGTGGCGAAGAAGGACGACGCCGGCTGGACGGTGCCCGAGGTCACCCGGGCGATGGCCGCCGGCACGGAGAGCCCCGACCGGCGGAGCCGGGTGACCTCGGTGACCAGCGCCACCTGCTGCTCGTCGTAGCGCCGGTGGCCGCCCTCGAGCCGGAGCGCCTCGGGGAAGCCGTGCCGGGCCTCCCATGAACGCAGGGTGGCCGTCGGGACCCCGGTGCGGCGCGACAGCTCGCCGATGCTCAGCAATCCGGGCGGTGGGGTAGCGTTCTTGTGCACAGTGCCTAGATTAGTGCATTATGATGCATAGATTCCACCTAGAGTCGAAGAACAGCAGGAACTGAGGCGTACGGACCCTATCCAGGGTGACCGTGCGAGGTGCCGACCGGTGAGTGTCGGCGGAAAGCGAGGCATCGGCATGTCAGATCACCTCATGTCGGATCTGCCCGATGTGGTGCCCGGGGAGTCGGGTGCCGGAGGATTCGGTCGGGACGACATCGGAGCCGTCGTGTGGATCCCCGGCAAGTTCGACGAGCGGGCCTGGCGGCAGTCCGCCGCGTGCCGGGACGTCAATCCCAAGGTGTTCTTCCCCGTCGGTTCGACCGGCTCGGCCATCAAGAAGATCGCCGCGGCCAAGGCGGTCTGCCGGGACTGTCCGGTCCGCCTCGTCTGCCTGCAGTTCGCCCTGACCACCAACCAGGAGGACGGGGTGTGGGGCGGCTACTCCGAGGACGAGCGACGCGAGCTGCGTCGCCGGTGGCGGCGCCTCGGACGCCCGATGCGCTTCGTCCCGGGAGCGCTCCAGGACGAGGTCGTCCCCGTCGATGACGTCGGTCGGTCCGACTGGGCCCCCGAGGCCAGTTGAGGACGGATGGACGGGTACCCACCAGGCACGCGAAGGGAGCGACCCGAATCGTGATGGAGCAGCGGTGGAGCAGGATCGCCTGGGCGCACTGGCCGGTCGACCCCTGCCAGGTGGCGGCCCTGTTGCCGCCGGGCCTCGAGCCCGACACGTTCGACGGATCCGCCTGGGTCGGTCTGGTGCCGTTCCAGATGTCGGACCTGCGTCTTCCGGGTACCCTCGCCGGGCTGTCCTCGGCCGTGGGTGTCGACTCCTTCGGCGAGGTCAATGTGCGTACCTACGTCCGCGGACCGGGCGGGCGCACCGGGGTCTGGTTCGCCACCCTGGACGCCGACCGGCTGCTCGCCGTGGTCACCGCCCGCGTCGCGTTCGGGCTCCCCTACCGGCTGGCGTCCGCCCGGTGCCGCGTCACCACCGTCGACGGGTCCGAGGAGCTGGCCTGGACGAGCGTCCGGCGTGAGGACGGCGCCCGCGCCGAGCTCCGGGTGCGTCCCGGGGACGGGCCGCCGCGTCGTGCCGCACCGGGCCTCGAGGGCTTCCTGGTGGAGCGGTACTCCCTGTACTCGTGGTGGCACGGCCACCTGCTCGAGGGGTCGTTGTCGCACCAACCCTGGCGGGTCCGCAGCGCACGACTGATCGCCGCGGACACGGGCACGGTGACCGCCGCCGGAATCGACGTGACCGGTGAGCCGCACGTCCTGGTGGGGGAGCCGGTCGACGTCCGCGTCCACCCCTTCCACCGGGTGCGACCCTCCGTGCCCGACGGGGGGACCGTGCCCCGGATGCGGCTGCTCGAACGAGTGGCCGAGTGAGGCTCACCGTGAGCCGCTTCGTGGCGGCGTCACCGGAGGCCGCCTGGAGGCTCCTGTCGTCGACGGCGACCTGGACCCGGTGGGGTCCGAGCGTGACCGCCGTCCGACCGGCGGCCGGCGTGGTCTCCCCGGGCATGATCGGACGGGTGCGCGTACCGCTCGGACTGTGGCTGCCCTTCACCATCACCGCGGTCGAACCGCACCGCTCGTGGTCCTGGTCGGTCGTCGGCATCCCGGCCACGAGCCATGAGGTGGACGCCGCCCCCGGCGGTTGCCGGGTGTCCTTCGGCGTGCCCCCGCTGGCGGCTCCCTATCTGGTGGTCTGCCGGGTGGCGCTCCGCCGCATCGCCACGGCTCTCGAGGCCGGGGGTGGTGAGGCCGGCTACGCCGGGGCCCCGGATCCGGCCGGACGGACGGTCAGCAGCGACGTCACGGGCTGATGGTCGCCGCCGAGCCCGAGCACCTCGTCGAAGCCCGCCTGTAGGCAGGCCACGAGCACGTCGGGGTCCGTGACGGCCGCCGTGTCGATGGTGCAGCCCATGCAGCACGTACCTTCGTGGGTCACCATCGTGACGTTGAGGGCCGCGCCGGTGGTGGGGCCGAAGGCGTAGTTGCCGGTGACCCGGGCGCCGCCCAGGTAGATCGGGAACGGGACGCCGGGGACGTTGGAGGCGAGGAAGTCGACGTGCTTGAGCATCGACCCCAGCACGCCGGCGGGCAGCAGGTTGAGCAGAGCGGCCACGTGGTCCGAGAACGGGAGCACCTCCTCGTAGCGGGCGGCCCGGCAGCGCCACCCCGTCATCCGTACCCGGGCCCCCGGGTCCGGCTCGCCCACGGGCACGGTGAACCGCTCGAGCGTGATCCGGTTCCCTCCCTCGGGATCCTCCGCCCGGCGCAACGAGATCGGCATCATCACCCGCAGCTCGGGCACGGGCGCCCCGTGCCGCTCGTGGTAGCGCCGGAGCCCTCCCGAGACGGCCGCCATGAAGGCATCGTTCAACGTGCCGCCGACCGTCGCTCCCGCCCGCCGGAGGTCGTCCTGGTCCACCTCGAACAGCGCCAGGTGCCGGTCGAGGCTGCGGCCCCTCATGATCGGCGACAGGGTGTCGGTCACCGGGGTCACGAATCGGCCCAGCGAGCTGGCGGTCGCCACCACGTCCAGGGCCGAGCGGACCGGATGGCGGGCGACGGTGCGGGCCACCGGCCCCACCTCGTCGATGCCGGCGCGGAGGCCCCCGACCACCCGTCCGAGACTGTGCCCGACCGCCGTCGTCGTCCGGGTCAGTCCGGACGGGACCGGTCCGGTCGCGGGCGCGGGGTGATCCTCGATCGGACCCGGCTCCGGGGTGGTCTCGAAGACCAGCATGGCGAGCTGCATCCCCCCGATGCCGTCGGTCAGGGAGTGGTGGACCTTCATCACGAACGCGGCCCGGTCGCCCTCCAGACCCTCGATGAGGGTGAACGACCACAGGGGCCGCGACGGGTCGAACCCGGTCATGGCCTCCCGTCGGGCGAACTCGACCACGGTGGCCGGCGTGCGCGGCTCGGGTGCCCCGATCCGGCGGAAGTGCAGCGACAGGTCGAACTCGCAGTCGACCCACTGCGGCGTGGACAGATTCACCGGTGCCGGCAGCGGTCGTTGCCGGAAGCGGGGGGCGATGCGGGTGGCCCGCTCGAGTCGGGCGGTCACGACGCCGACGTCGGGGGAGGAATCGAGCCAGACCACGGCCACGATGGTCGAGCGCAGCCCGGGATCCTGCTCCATGTTCCAGGCCAGGGCGTCCGGATCCCGCATGAACCGACCGTCGTCCACTGCCATCGCCCGCTCCTCCCCGGCCCCCCTGGGTCGTCGTGCGCACCTCGCTCCTGAGGTCAAGGTACGGCGGACGCCACGGGCCTCACAGGGCCGAAAGCCCCTGTTCCGCCCGAGGGGGTCCCCACCCTGCCGCGGGTGTCCCCACCCGGCCGAGGGGGTCCGCGGCCGCCGTCCGGTGACGCCGGATCAGTCGTCGAGCGACCAGCCCAGCTCGTCGGCCAGCAGCAGGAGTACCCGGTTGGGGAGGCGCTCGCCGCGCTCGAGCAGCTTGAGGCAACCCTGCACGTAGGCCTTGCGGGCCTCGTCGAGGCCACGGGGACGCACCAGGGTCGGCGCAGGAGGGCGGATGCCGATGATGTCGGCCATGTCCTCGGACCGGGCGGTGGTGTCCGGCTCGTCGACGAGGACTTCGAGTGTGCGCAGGAGGTGCCGGCTCGGCGGCGACCCCTGCTCCCAGCGGGCGACCGACTGCTGGGTGACCCCGAGCTGGTCGGCCAACTCGCGTTGGGTCATCCCGTGCCGATGACGGTAGGCACGGATGCTTGCGGCGAGCCCGTCCGGCGGCTCCGGTGCGTACTCCTGTGTATCCACCACTTGTCAACGCTAGACGTGTACCGGGTACGGATACAAGGGCCAATCCCGGTGGTGCACACGTGGCTGGTCGAACTACAAACGTGGCGTTCACAACCAGCGGGTACGTGTACCCCCGTGTGTGGGCCCGGTGTCGTCGCGGCTCAGCGGCCCGAGTCCAACAGCATGGGGATCGACGCACAGACGAACGTGATAGCCAGCAGCGGCACTCCGATGATCCAGTCCATGGTGTCCCGGGCAGTGGTCGATGCGTCTGCCCGCCTCCATCAACCACGGTAGGGACCGAGTTCAAGAGCGGGATAAGAGCGGGCCAAGGGATTCATAGGAATCGGGTTGCCGTCCGGTGACGGCCCGTCCTCCGGCAGACCCCGTGGACCCGGCCGTGGTCGTCGCCGGAGCGCCGTAGGGAGACATTCCGAGGTGCTACCCCCGTCTGAACTGGGAGTTCGAAGAAATCGAAACGGAACGGTTGCGTTCTGTTCTCGGACTCGGTACAGTGAACGGGACGGAACGGTTCCGTTCACATTCTGGAGAGCACGACGCATGGCCATCACCGAGACCCCCAACACGGAGTCCCCCGCAGCGGAGTCGGACGGGCGTCCGACCGGCTCCCGGGCCGCCGCCCGGCGGCAGGCCATCCTCGATGCCGCCATCGGACTGCTGATGGAGGTCGGCTACGACCGGATGAGCATGGACGCGCTGGCGGAGCGGGCCCATGCCGGCAAGGCCACCATCTACCGCCACTGGTCGGGCAAGGCGGAAGTCGTCGTCGAGGCCATCCGCTGCCGGAAGTCCGCCGACCTCGCCGGCCTGGCCGACACCGGGTCGCTGCGCGGCGACCTGTTGGCGAACATCAGCCACAGCTGTGAGTCCTTCACCGAGGAGGACTCGGCGCTCCTCGTCGGCATGGTCTCGGCCATGCACCACGACCAGGAACTGGCGGATCTCATGCGCCAGCAGATCTTCGAAGTCAAGCAGGTCATGTTCGACGAGGTCCTGGCCCGGGCCGTCCGTCGTGGCGAGCCGGTCTCGGTGAGCGCCTCGCCCATCGCCAACGAGGTCAGTTCCGCACTCTTCTTCAGCCATGTGGCCATGGGTGGCGGCGACATGGACGCGGAGTTCATCCGCCACATGGTGGACGACGTCATCCTGCCGTTGCTCCGCCGCTGACCCGCCGCACCCGCACCACCCCCGACACCCACGACGTCCGGTCGGTCCCCCGCCGACCGGAGCGTCGACCGCCACGCCCCGCCTGACCGGTCGCACCCGTGCCACCGCATTGCCCGCAGCACCCTCACCGCACCACCCTCACCGCAGCACCCTCACCGCATCACCCCCGACACCCCCCCCAGAGCGTCCAACCTCCACCCCCCCCAAGGAGAACCCCCATGACCACCCTGACCGAACCGACCGGGCCACCGGTGCACCTCAATCCCCGCGAGGCCGATCCCAAGCGCTGGGCCGCCCTGGCCGTCATCGCCGTCGCCCAGCTGATGGTGGTGCTCGACGCCTCCATCGTCACCATCGCCCTGCCGTCGGCCCAGAAGGCGCTGCACATCTCGACGGACAACCGTCAGTGGATGGTCACGGCCTACACCCTCGCCTTCGGTGGCCTGCTGCTCCTCGGCGGCCGCATCGCCGACTACGTCGGCCGCAAGCGCATGTTCATCATCGGCCTGATCGGGTTCGCCGGCGCCTCCGCCCTCGGTGGCGCCGCCGTCAACGCACCCATGCTCTTCGGGGCCCGGGCCCTCCAGGGCGCCATGGCCGCCATGCTGGCCCCGGCCGCCCTGTCGCTCATCACCGTGACCTTCACCGAGGTGAAGGAGCGGGCCACGGCCTTCGGCGTCTACGGCGCCATCGCCGGTGGGGGCGCGGCCATCGGCCTGATCATGGGTGGCATCCTCACCCAGTACGCGTCCTGGCGCTGGTGCCTGTTCGTCAACGTGCCGATCGCCATCGTGACCGCCCTCGTGGCCGTGCCCATCGTGCGGGAGAGCAAGGCCGGGGGCAACACCAGCTACGACATCCCCGGCGCCATCACCGTCACCTCCGGCCTCGTCTCCCTGGTCTACGGCTTCACGCAGGCCGCCCAGCACGGGTGGACGGCGACCAGCACGCTGGCCTACCTCGGAGCCGCCGTGGTGCTGCTGGCCGCGTTCGTGGCCATCGAGCTGCGGACCAAGAACCCCCTGCTGCCGATGCGGGTCGTCCTCGACCGCACCCGGGGCGGCTCGTTCCTGAGTTCGCTCATGGTCGGTTCGGGCCTGATGGGGATGTTCCTCTTCCTCACCTACTACTTCCAGGAGAACCTGGGGTACTCGGCCCTGAAGACCGGGTTCGCCTTCCTTCCCTTCTCGGCCGGGATCATCCTGGCCGCCGGGGTGTCGTCGAAGATCCTGCCCCGCACCGGTCCGAAGCCGCTCATGGTGACCGGGTTCAGCGCCGCCGCATTGGGCATGCTGTGGCTCACCCAGATCGGTGCCCACACCACCTTCGTGGCCCACGTCCTGCCCGCCGAGCTCCTGATGAGCCTCGGCATGGGACTGGCGTTCGTCCCCATGAGCAGCACGGCCCTGTTCGGGGTGCCCGCCCACGACGCCGGCGTGGCCTCGGCCACCCTCAACACCACCCAGCAGATCGGCGGCTCCCTCGGGACCGCACTGCTGAACACCGTCTTCGCCTCGACCACGGCGGCCTACCTGGCCACCCGGGTCGCGACGCCGGCGGTGCGGGAGGCCGCCCAGATCCACGGTTACACCGTCGGATTCGCCATCGGTGCGGCCTTCCTGGCCGTGGCCGCCCTGTCGGCCGGGTTCCTGATCAACGCCAAGAAGGAGGACATGGCCGAACTCGACCCTTCGGCGATGGCCACCGTCTGAGCCACGGTCTGGGCCACGGTCTGGGCCGACCGCATCACGACACGCCGCTGGCCGGTGCCTCCCGATCCCCGGGGGTTCCGGCCGGAGGCGCGTCCGGCGCCGGCCACCGGCGCCGTCGGCTACCTCAGTCGGCCGGCTCCCGCTCGACGGTCACGCCCGGGAAGTCGGCCTGCTCACGCCACCGTTCCAGGTAGCCGACGTAGTCGAGCAGGCTCCCCGTGTAGGTGAGGTTGCGGGCCGCGCGGCCGTCGATGGCCTGCTGCTCGCTGTTGTAGAAGCTGGGGGTGCAGGCCTGGAAGTAACGGGCGTTCCCCATGCCGACACCGAGCAGGATCGAGAGCCACTCCTCCTCGGCCTCCACTTCGGGCTCGATCTCGACGACGCCCTGGTCGGCGCAGGCCTCGATGATCGTGGCCACGTGCTTGGCCGACTCGGACAGCAGGTGCGAGAAGTTGGTGCCGAACCCGCCCTGGACGAGGCTGATCAGCAACAGGTTGGGGAATCCGCTGGCCAGCACCCCGTGCAGGGTGTGGGCGCCCTCGGCCCACCGCTCCGACAGCTTGACGCCGTCCCGTCCCACCGGGTCGAACCCGAGCCGGTGGTGCAAGTCGGTGGTGACCTCGAACCCGGACGCGTAGACGAGGAGGTCCACCGGGTACTCGACCCCGTCCACCACCGGCCCGCGTTCGGTGCAGCGGTCCACGCCGCGGCCCTCGGTGTCCACCAGGTGCACGTTCGGCCGATTGAATGCGGGCAGGTAGTCGTCGTGGAAGCAGACGCGCTTACAGTGCTTGCCCCAGTAGGGCTTGAGCCGCTCGGCCGTGTCCGGGTCCTCGACGATCTCGTCGATCCGCCGCCGGATGGCCTCCATCGACTCGAAGTCGGAGCGCTCGAGCTCCTCCGCCTCCTCGGCGCTCGACGCGTGCTGGGTGTCGATCCACAGCAGCTCGGTCCAGCCGTCCTGGACCAGGTCCACCTCGGGCTGGGCGCCGGTGACGGCCTGGGTGAAGTTGACGATCCGCTCGTGCTGCCAGCCGGGCGGGAGACTCCGGAACCACTCGACGTCGGTGGGCTGCTGGTTGCGGACGCCCACGGCCCCCGGGGTGCGTTGGAAGACGTAGAGCTCCTTGGCCGCGCGAGCCAGCTGCGGCACCACCTGGACGGCGGTGGCGCCGGTGCCGATGATGCCCACGCGCTTGTCGGCCAGCTTGTCCATCGGCTCGGTCGGGCCGCCTCCGGTGTAGCCGTAGTCCCACCGGCTGGTGTGGAACGCCTTGCCGCCGAAGTCCTCGATGCCTTCGATCCCGGGCAGCTTGGCCTTGTGCAGGATGCCGCCGGCCAGGACGAAGAAGCGCGTCGACAGGCGGTCACCCCGGCTGGTGGTCACGTGCCAGCGGCGGGCCGCACCGTCCCACTCGGCCCCGGTGACGTCGGTCTGGAAGAGCGCCTTCGGGTAGAGGTCGAACGTGCGGGCCAGCAGCTTGGAGTACTCGAAGATCTCCGTGGCGCTGGAGTAGTGCTCGGTCGGCATGAAGCCGGTCTCCTCGAGGAGGGGGAGGTAGGTGAAGGACTCCACGTCGCACATGCAGCCCGGGTACCGGTTCCAGTACCAGGTGCCGCCGAAGTCGCCCGCCTTCTCGATGATGCGGACGTCGTCGATCCCGTGCTTGCGGAGGTCGATGGCCGTCAGCATGCCGGCGAAGCCGCCACCCACGATGACCACGGTCGTCTCCTCGACGACCGGGTCCCGGGTGAAGCCGGGCTCGACGAACGGGTCGCGGTCGAGCTCCTCGTCCAGCTCCCGCCACTGGGCCATGCCGTCGGGGCGGATCCGCTTCTGCTGCTCGCGTCGGTACCGCTCACGCAGCTCGTCGATCGAGGGGGTGTCCTCGTTGCCGCTCCGCTCCATTGCTGTCTGCCTTCCCGTCGGACCACGTCGGTCGACGGGCCCAGTCTTGCTGGTGGTGATCCTGGCACGCACATCGCCGAGGCCCGGGGTATCCGGCGCTGCCGGGTCGGGTCCGGGCAGCCCGGGCGGTCATCGTGGGGTGGCCACCCGACCGGCCGGGCGGCGTGGGACCGGACCCCGATCGGCGACCGGGTCCGGTGCGGTGTCGTGTGGCCGGCCGCACCCGATCGTCCACGCCGCGATCCGGCCGGAACCCCCTGCGGCCGGAACCGTCAGGTCAGACGGTGCCGCCGCGACGGCTCTCGGCCACCCCGCCGATGATGGCGGACAGGCCCAGGGCGGCGGCGATCGGCGCCATCCACAGGCCGAAGATGAAGGTCATGGTGGCGAACAGGGCACCCATGCCGAGCAGGAACGGCCAGATGCTCGAACCCGGGAAGGCGTCGACGACACCGGCGCCGTCGCTCATGGTGGCGTCGGCGATGTCACCCTCGAGGGGACGCATGCGACGTGACCACCAGAGGTAGTACGCACCGGGCATGATGCCGAGCACCGAGGAGCCGAGCAGCATCAGGAAGCCGGCGTCCTCGTAGGAGGTGAACCAGTAGATGAGGCCGATGACGCCGAAGAAGGCACCGATGATGAGGAGGAACGTCCCGCTGACCTTCATGAACTGGCTCCCACGGGCTCCTTGTCGTGCTCACGGTGACGCTTGTCCCCATGGGACTCGTCCTTCCGGTGCTCCGGGTGGTTGTAGTCCCACACCGGGCGCTCCGAGCGGATGGGTGGCAGGTGGGTGAAGTTGTGGTGCGGCGGCGGCGACGAGGTGAACCACTCGAGCGCATGGCCGTCCCACGGGTTGTCGCCGGCGGCGACGGGCTTGCGCCACGAATGCACCAGGTTGACGAGGAAGAACAGGAACGACGCGAAGATGATGATGGCGCCGACGGTGGAGAGCTGGTTGAGGCCCGTCCATCCGTTGCCGCTCAGGTAGTCGGCGATACGCCGGGGCATCCCCTTCAGGCCGAGCAGGTACTGGGGCACGAAGGTGATCCAGAAGCCGACGAACAGGAACCAGAAGTGGAGCTTGCCCAGCGTCTCGTTGAGCATGCGGCCGAACATCTTCGGGTACCAGAAGTAGAACCCGGCGAAGCCGGCGAACACCGTGGTGCCGATCAGCACCTGGTGGAAGTGGGCCACCACGAAGTAGGTGTCGTGGGTCATGAAGTCGACCGGGGGCGCGGCCAGCAGGACCCCGGTCACGCCACCCATGAGGAAGGCGAACAGGAAGCCGACCGAGAAGAGCATCGGCGTCTGGAAGCTGAGCTGGCCACCCCACATCGTGCCGATCCAGTTGAAGAACTTGATGCCGGTCGGCACGGCGATGAGGTACGACAGCAGGGAGAAGAACGGCAGCAGCACGACACCGGTGGTGAACATGTGGTGGGCCCACACGCCGGTGGACAGGGCGGCGATCGACAGGGTGGCGAACACCATGCCCCGGTAGCCGAACAGGGGCTTGCGACTGAACACCGGGAAGACGTCCGTCACGATGCCGAAGTACGGCAGGGCGAGGATGTACACCTCGGGATGTCCCCAGAACCAGAAGAGGTGTTGCCAGAGCACCGGCACACCGCCCCCCTGGACCGAGTAGATGTGCGTCCCGAAGTGGCGGTCGCAGAACAGCATCACCACGGCGCCGAACAGCACCGGGAAGGCGATCAGGATCAGGATGCCCGTCACCAGCATGTTCCAGGAGAAGATCGGGATCCGGAACATGGTCATGCCCGGCGCCCGCAGGTAGAAGATGGTGGCCACGAGGTTGACGCCCGTGAAGATGGCCGAGAACCCGGTGAGGGCGAGCGACATGAGCCACATGTCGGTGCCGGTGCCGGGGGAGTTGATCGAGTTGGAGAGCGGAGCGTAGGCCACCCATCCGAAGCTGGCCGCTCCGCCGGCCACCAGGAAGCTGAGGGTCATCAACGACGTCCCGCCCAGGTAGAGCCAGTAGGACAGGGCGTTCAGCCGGGGGTAGGCCATGTCGGGGGCGCCGACCTGCAGCGGGACGATGTAGTTGGCCAGACCACCGAAGGCGAAGGGTCCGGCGAACAGGTACAGCATCAGGCTGCCGTGCATGGTGAACAGTTCGTTGTAGGTCTGGAAGTTGACCAGCGACGAGGTGGGGTTGGCCAGCTGCAGGCGCATGACGATGGCCATCGTGCCCGAGAGGAAGAACGTCACCAGCGAGGTGATCATGTAGGACTTGCCGATGACCTTGTGATCGGTGGAGGTCAGCCACTTGAGCAGCCCCGACGGACCGTGTTCGGCGTGTTCCCCGTGGTCGTGGGCCGGGTCGTGGGCGTCAGGTCCGTTCGCGTCGGGTCCGCCCGGCTCCTCGGGCTCGATCAGTTCGGGGGACTCGATGGTGGTGGTCACAGGGAACCCTTCTTCGTCGAGGGCGCCGCCAGGGCGTTGGACGGGGTCAGATGGGTGGTCAGCGGTGGCGTGTTGGAGGCCGGCGGCTGGGAGCGGGCCAGGGTGTTGCCGGCGGCGATCTCGCGGGCGGTCCAGCTCTGGAACTCAGCGGAGGTGACACCCTTCACGCTGAAGAGCATCTCCGAGTGGTAGAGGCCGCAGATCTGCGTGCACTGCCCGGGGAACAGTCCGGTGTGGACGATGTTGAGGTCGAAGCGGTTGTCGACGCCCGGCAGGGCGTAGCGGCTGAAGTTGAAGTCCCGCACGTAGAACCCGTGGATGACGTCGTTGGAGACCAGCAGGATCTGGACGGTCTCGTGGATCGGGAGGACCATCTGGGGTCCGAGTCCACCCGGTCCGTTGGTCACCTCGCCGGAGACGGTGACGTTGTTGTCCGGGTAGTCGAACCGCCAGCCCCACTGGAACGCGGTGACCTTCACCTGCAGCACGGGGGCGCCGGTCGTGGTGATGCGGGCGTTGTTGGGCACGGTGGCGTCGACGTTGTTCTCCGTGAGCACGGTGAACAGGAAGAGGACGGCCACGATCAGTACGGGGATCCCGGTGTAGAGGATCTCGATCGGGATGCTCTCGTGGAACTGCTTCGGCATCTCGTCCGAGCGCCTGCGGTACCGCAGGACGGTGAACAGGATGAGGACGAAGACGAATCCGCCGACGATGATGCCGGTGGTCATCATCCCCGAGAAGAGCCGGAAGGTGTCCTGCCCCTGGGTGGTCGAACCCCGGCTGGCCCCGTAGCTCGGGTAGAAGTTGCAGCCCCCGAGCACGAGTGGCGCACCGACGGCCAGTCCGACGGCGACCCGCTTCCACCGCCGGCTGCGACCGGGGGTGGAAGGACCTTCCGGAGCGTCGGCGGACGGGGTGTCGAGGGCGGACAATGGCATCGGGGATCCGTTTGTGAAGGCGTTCACGGGCGTCACACTAGTGGGGTCGCGACCAAATTGAGAAGTTCAGGGAACGGGCGTCCGGGCGCCGCCGAGGCCCTGGTCGCGGGCGTGGAACCGGGGGATCGGGGGACCGGTCGGCCGGCGCCCGTCCGGCGTCCGGTCAGGAATCCCTCGCCGCCCAGCCGAAGACGCCCTTGGCCATGGTGGACGAGGCGGCCCCGGCGCGACGGGTGAAGACCGTCCGCCGGACGTCGGCGATCGCCGGGTCGTCGGGAGCGGCGAGTGCCGCCAGCTCGGCCAGATGGCCGGCCAGGCGCAGCGCGGTGTCGGCCTCCGCCCCGGAGTCCGCGCCGGCCTCCGCCGAGGCGGCCCGATCGACCAGGGCCAGGGCCCGGTCGGCCAGGGCACCGGCGCCACCGGCCAGGTCGGCCAACTCACGGGCGACGACCGCCTCGGGTGCCGGCTTGAGGGTGGCGGGGTTGCCGTCCCACCAGCCGCCGTAGAGCCGCCACACGCCCCGGACCACGAACTCCGGCTCGTCGTAGATCGGCCGGAGGTAGGGCCGGGCCAGCAGGTGGGCCGGGGGCACGACCGAGTGGATGGCCTCGTCCAGGCGGGCGCCGGCGTTCATGAACCCGAGGGTCTGGGCCACGAGCGATTCGAGCAGTTCGGCCGTCTCGGACAGGGCCCGGCGGATCCGCTCCTCGCCCATCACCGGGTAGCCGTGCCCGGGCAGCAGCACCTCGGGCCCACCGGCGGGGGTGTCGTAGAGGGCGAGCATGGAGCGGAGGGCCTCGGCCCACTCGAGCGGATAGCGCTGGACCTTCTGCGGGTTGCCGGCGTTCGGCGACGACCAGATGAACAGGTCCCCGGCGCAGAGGACGCGATGGTCGGGGAACCACGCCCAGGCGTGGTCGTCCGTCTCGCCGCGGGCGTGGTGGAGCTCGGCGCGGACGCCGCCGATGTCGAGGTCGAGCCGGTCCACGAACGTGGTGTCGGGGTAGCGGTACTCGGTCGGCCATTCGAGGTCGTCGAGGCCGAACTGGCGGCGGTTGACGACCGTGTTGTAGCCGGCGGTGCGGACGTAGCGGTCGAACCGGGCGGCCACGGCCTCGTGGGCCACGACCGTCGGCGCCGGTGCGCCCTGGTCGGCCGCGTCGGCCTCCCACCGGTCGACGCCGAACACGTGGTCGATGTGCCCGTGGGAGTACACGGCCGTGTGGAGGGGCAGCGGGGTCCAGGTGCGGAGCGTGCGGTGGACCCGACCGGACAGGAACGGGCTCCCCACGTCGACCAGGACGAGCCCGGCCCCGGTGGTGACGGCGGCCACGTTGGCGAACGACGGCACGAAGGCCACGCCCCCGGCCACCTCGGCCAGGCCTCCGCCGAGGGACATCGGGTGGGCATCGGTGGGACCGTCGCCGTTCCACAGGCGCTCGGCGATGGCCAGGACGTCGTTCGTGTCAGTCACCGGGAGCTCCGGCCGGTCCGTCGGGTGGCGACTTCGGCCCGGTCAGCCGACCGGCCAGGCGACCCGCGCCGCGGAGCCCCCTCTTGACCTGGTCCTCGACCACGGGTCGGTGCTCCTCCGCCGCCCGCTTGCCGGCGGCTGCGGCCGCCCCGGCGGTCCGCCCGGCCGTGCGGAAGGCCTGGTCGGCGACGGAGGGCTCGGGCGCGGGGGCCGGGTCCCGGGGAGCGGGTGACGTCACCGTGGCCGTGGCGTCGATCACCGGGCGTCCACCCGGCGACCTGCGGCCGCGCCCTCCACCGGTCGTGGTGCGCAGCGCCAAGGCGATCAGGGCCACGACGGCGAGGGCGATCACGAGCAGGCCCTCGAGGTCGGGTCGGATCGACGGGATGCAGGCGGCCACGACGAGGCCGACGGACACCCCGACGACCAGGGAGACGTGCAGCCGCTGGCCGCAGACCCGGTAGATGCCGAGCGGCCCGTCCGCGGTGAGCGCCAGCGCGGCGAGTACCGCACCGGCGGCCACGAGGACCCCGCCGTGGCCGACGTGGACCGACTGTGTGACGAGGAGGAAGGCGACACCGAGCTCCAGGACCTGGAGGGCCCAGAAGGGGATGCGCCAGCCGGTGGGTGATGTGCCGGTCCGGGGACGCACCGCGCCGGCTCCGGTGTCCGACGGCACGGGTGCCGGTCGCTCAGGAAGCGGTGCCCGCGGACCCGTCGGCGGCGGGAGGCGCCGGAGCGGGGGCCGGCGCGGGAGCGGGAGCAGGAGCAGGAGCAGGAGCAGGAGCAGGAGCAGGAGCAGGAGCAGGAGCAGGAGCAGCCTGGGGCGCCTCGCTCAGGTGTGCGGCCGGGGTGGCGGGAGTGTCCTTGCCGCCCTCGTCGAGTCCCTTCTTGAACTCCTTCTGGGCGGAGCCGAGGGAACGCGCCAACTTCGGGATCTGCGTGGAACCGAAGAGGACGACGGCGATGACGATGAGGACGATGATGCCCTGTTCGCCGAAGAGTTCTGCTGGCGGGGTGAACGACATGACGATGGCTCCCTTGTCGAGTGCTGGACCCAGGTTAGACCCGCAACTCCTCGATTGCCGACCGACCCGCCGGATGGCGGGCCGTCGTTACTGCTGGTCAGCCCGCCAGGAACACGCCGAGGGCCAGGGCGGCCACCGAGGCCAGGGCCCCGACGGCCCCCCACACGGCCAGTCCGGCCTTGGAGGTCGACCGCTGGTGGAGGAACACGGCCACCCCGGCGATGACCACGACGGTGATCTTGATGCCCAGCACGGCGTTCCAGGCCGACGAGGCGTGCTTGGCGTCGACGGCGCCGATGTTCCAGACGCCGGTGACGAGCAGCACGGCGTAGGCCGGCCACAGCAGCCGGCCCAAGGCCCGGGCCACCTGCTTCGGGGCGCCCTCGCCGAGGGACCGGATCGTGGGTAGCAGCCCGGCCACGGTGAACTGCCCACCCACCCAGATGGTGGCGGCCAGGACGTGCAGGATCAGCCGGAAGCCGTCGAGGCCGGACGCCAGCGACGGGGTCGACGAGGCGAGGAGGGGGAGTGACGTCACCGACGGCGGGCTACTTGCCGGTCCAGTTGGGCTCGCGCTTCTCGGCGAAGGCGATGGCACCCTCCAGGGCATCGGCCGACTTGCCGATCTCGCCGAACACGGCGTCGTTGACGGCCCAGGCCTCCGACTCCGGCAGCTCGGCGGCCTGCTTCATGACCTGCTTGGACAGCCGGACGGCGAGGGGGGCGTTCTTGGCGATGCGCCCGGCCAGGGCCAGGGCCTCGGGCATGAGCTGGTCGGCCGGGACCACCCGGTTGATCAGACCGATCTGCAGGGCGCGGTCGGCGTCGATGGGCTCACCGGTGAGGCCCAGTTCGAGGGCGATCGCCTGCGGGAGGCGCTTCGGCAGGCGGATCAGGCCGCCCGCCCCGGCCACCAGGCCGCGGGCCACTTCGGGGATCCCGAACTTGGCGTGGTCGGCGGCCACGACGAGGTCGCAGCTGAGCACGATCTCACAGCCGCCGGCGAGCGCCGAGCCGTTGCAGGCGGCGATGAGCGGCTTCGGGAAGTCGCGCTTGGTGATGCCGCCGAAACCCTTGTCCGTGATGGGGAACTCACCCGTGGCGAACGCCTTCAGGTCCATGCCGGCCGAGAACGCCTTGTCGCCGGCGGCGGTGAGCACCACGACCCAGACGTCGTCGTCGGCCTCGATCTCGTCGAGGGCGGCGGACAGCGCCGTGGCCGTCGCCAGGTTGATGGCGTTGCGGGCCTCGGGCCGGTTGATGGTCAGGATCTCGATGTGACCCTGACGTTCGCGGAGCAGTTCGGACATGGCGGTCTCCCTGGGAGCAGTTCGGTGGGGGCGGTTCAGCGCCCGGGGAGACGGTAGCGCGGCTCGCCGGCCTGGACGACCACGTCACTCCCGATCAGGCCGGGCAGGTCCTCGGCGCCCATGGTGCCCAGTACCTCGTCGTCGGCCGCCGACAGGGCCATCTGGGCGCCCCCGGCCAGGCGGGCCACCACCGGCGCACCGGCGGCCGTCCCGTCGTTGTCCCGCCACACGGTGGTGGCCACGACCGTGGCGACCTCGGGGGCATGGACCTGTTCGACCAACGGGGCCGCCGACGCGTCGATCCGGGCCTGGGCGGCCGTGGTGTCGCCCCGGTGGAAGCCGGCCGGCGGTGGTGTCGAGCCGTAGAGACCGAGGGCGTGCTTGGTGGCGAACCAGCCCAGGCCGGTGGCGAGCCCGAGCCGGGTGCCGGGACCGCCGCCGTCCCGCAGCAGGTCGGTGAGGGTGGCGATGCCGTGGGTGGTGTAGTTGTTGCCCGGCCCACCGAAATAGGGCAGCCCGCCCGTGACCGTCAGCCCCCGGGCGTCATCGCCGTCCAGTCCCAGCGCCGCGCAGGCCAACTGCACCGCCGAGGGGAAGCACGAGTAGATGTCCATGCGGTCCACGTCGTCGATGCCCACGGGTCGGCCGGCGGCGGCCGTGGCCGAGGCGAACAGCGCCTCACCCGCCGCGCGAATGGCGGGCGACCGCCCGGGATCGGGGCGTGCGGTCACGGAGCGGACGTCGACCGCCTCGGCCCCGGACCAGACGAACACGGCGCGGTCGGCGACGCCGGCCCGGCGCGCCGCGGCCAACGAGCAGACCACGAGGGCGGCGCCCTGGTCGGAGCCGAGGAAGGCGGCCATGCGCTTGGTGTAGGGCTCGCAGACGATGCGGTTGTCGGCCGTCGGGGTGGCGATGTCCTCGGCGCTGCGCACCTCGGGGAACCATGCGTAGGGGTGGGCGGCGGCCACGCGGGTGAACGGCGCCATGAGACGGCCGATGGCGGTGCGCTGGGCCGCGGTGTCCCGTCCGGCCCGGGCGGCCAGCACGTTCTCGAACAGCGGGTAGACGTGGATGGGAGCGAGCAGCGAGATGGCCAGTTCGGCCGGGCCGTACCCGGGGAGGTCGTCGCCGACCACGGCATCGGGGGCCAGTTCGTCCCGCCCCACGTCGCGGGCCAGTCCCCGGGCCTTCCGGGCCCGGGACGACCGGATGGCCTCGGCCCCGGCGACGAGGGTGACGTCCAGTGCGCCGGCGGCGATCTCGCTGGCCGCCCGGTTGACCAGCCACTGGGGCGTGTTGCCCCCGACCGTGGTCACCTCCCGGACGACGTCGGGACCGAGTCCGAGGCGGTCGGCCAGCTCGGTGGCCGGGGCCGGGCCCACCTTGGTCATGACGTCCACGATGCTGAGCCGGTCGATGCGGTCCCGCAGGCCGGGCACGTCGACGAGGGCGGACTCGCACGCCCGGGCCATCAGGTCGACGGGGTTGACCAGGTCGACGCGTTCGATCGCCTGTCCCGAGGCGATGACGACGGGGGTGCGCTCCGGGTCGGGGACGGCTGCGGGCATGGTCACGGGTCCTGATCGCTCGGGGCCCTCCGGGGCGGGGACCTCACGGGGCGGCAAGCTACCATCGCCTCCTTGTGGCGGTCGTGCCGTTCCGGCCCCGTCGTCGTAGAGAGGGCACGTCCGTGTCACCAGGGAGCACGCCAACCGAGTCGGACGCCGCACCGCCGGCCCCGGCGCGCGGCGTGTTGCCCGACGGGTTCCAGTTCGGCGTGGCCACCGCCGGGTTCCAGGTGGAGGGCGGCTTCAACGGCCCGGGCGAGCCGGCCAACCACTGGCTGGCCTGGGAGCAGACCGGCCGGGTCGAGCCCTCCGGCGACGCCGTGGGCTTCTGGGACCGTCCCGAGGAGGCACTCGACCGGGCCGCCGCCCTCGGTTGCGACAGCTTCCGCCTGGGGGTCGAGTGGGCGCGGGTGGTGCCTGACGGACGCCGGGTCGACCGGGCGGCGCTCGGGCGGTACGTGGCGATCGTCGCCGCCTGCGTCGAACGGGGCCTCGCCCCGTTGGTGACCCTGCACCACTTCACCCATCCGGACTGGCTGGGTCCGGACCTGTGGCTCCGACCCGACGCCCCCACCCGGTTCGCCGAGTGGGCGGAGACCGTCGTGCCGGCCCTGGCCCCGTTCGTCCGCCACTGGGTCACGCTCAACGAGATCAACGTCTTCGCCGTCCAGACCTACCTGACCGGTGAATTCCCCCCGGGCCGGACGGCCGCCTTCGACGACGCCGCCGTCGCCCTCGACAACCTCGTGGCGGCCCACGTGCTCGGCTACGGCGTGATCCACGCGGCCCGGCCCGACGCCGTGGTGACCACCAACAACTTCGCGCTGACCGTCTACGAGTACGACCGGATGCTGATCGACCTGCTGCTGGCCCGCAGCCAGGGGATCGGGCGCCGGGACCTCGACGGGTGGATCGCCGACCGGCGGCGCAGGCACTACGGGCTCCTGCCGACGCCGGGGTGGGCGGAGCAGCTGTTGCGCACCGCCGGCGCCCGCCTCGCCTCCTACGGAGCCACGGGCAAGGGATCCTCGGCGCCCCGCCGCGCCCTCGACGCACTCGAGTCCAGTCCCCACGAGCGCACCCTCGACGCACTGGGCGTGGACTACTACGACCCGCAGGCGGCGCGGCACTTCCGCCTGCCGGGGCACCGCACGGCCGGCGGGCGCAGTCCCCACCCGGTGCGGGAGCTGTGGGACGACCCGCCGGACCCGGCCGGGCTGACCCGCTGGCTGGGCGTCCAGGCGGCGCTGGCCCCCGGACTGCCGCTGTGGGTGGTGGAGAACGGGATGTGCAACCGGTGGCGACGGGGACGCTCCCTCGGGCGTCTGGACGGCTGGGACCGCCCCCGGTACCTGCGGGCCAACGTGGGTGCCGTGGTCGACGCCGTGGACGCCGGGGTACCTGTCGAGGGCTACTGGCACTGGTCGCTGGTCGACAACTACGAGTGGGGCTCCTACGAGCCGCGCTTCGGCCTCTTCGGCGTCGACCGGGACCGGGGCGGTCCGGCCGGCCGGTGGCTCGAGACCGACGCCATGGGCCGCGACGCGGCCGGCACCTACCGCTCGTTGATCGCCGGGCTGCGGGCGGGCGACCGGACGGTGCTCGAGCCCCGCTGACCTGACCCGGCTGAGCTGACCCGACCCGGCAGACCCGACCCCGCTGACCCGGATCAGCGCCCGGCGTACCGGGTCAGTCCGGCCAGGACGTCGGTGGCCTCCTGGACGATCCGGCGCACCAGGTCGCCCGCCGGCTCGAGGCGGTCGATGGCCCCCACCCCCTGGCCCGTCGGGTAGCCCTCACGGGCCGGGTCGACCCCGGGGGTGTCGATGCCGCCGCCCAGGTGCCAGGCGCCGTCCTGCATGGAGCGGCCCAGCTGTCCCGGGAAGGGCTGGAGCTCACCGGGGTGGTCCTCGTAGAACTGCGTGTACTCGTTGCGCAGGACGCGCATGGTCTTGCCGGAGAAGGCCCGGCTGATGGTGGTGGCGTCCTCCCCGGCTCGCAGGAGGGCGTCCTTGTAGCCGACCACGCTGCGGGCCTCGGGGGTGGCGATGAAGCGGGTGCCCATCCACACGCCGTCGGCCCCGAGGGCCAGGGCGGCGGCCAGTCCCCGGCCGTCGACGATCCCCCCGGCCGCCACCACCGGGACGGCCCCACCCACGGCGTCGACGACCTGGGGCACGAGGGGCATGGTGGCCACCAGGCCGGTGTGGCCACCGGCCTCGGTGCCCTGGGCCACGACCATGTCGCACCCGGCGTCGACCGCCCGGCGGGCGTGGTCGACCTTCCCGCACATGTTGACGACCAGCAGCCCGTGGTCGTGACAGAGGTCGACCACACCGGCCGGCACGCCCAGTCCGGCCACGAAGACCGTGGCGCCGCCCTCGATGATGTGCTCGACCTGCTCCACCATGCCGCCGGGCATGGCCGTCAGGAGGTCCACGCCGAAGGGGTGGGACGTGGCGGCCCGGACGGCGGACATCTCGTCCACCATGCGGGTCGTGTCCATGGTGGAGGCCCCGAGGCAGCCGAAGCCGCCGGCCTCGGAGACCGCGGCCACCAAGGTCGCGTAGGAGACCCCGCCCATGCCGGCCAGCATCACCGGGTGCTCGACGCCCAGCAGCTCGGTGAGTCTCGTCTCCATGGGACCTCCTCGTCGGTCGTCGGCGCGTACCCTAGCGGCGGGCCGGGTCCCGGTGGTGGGGCGTCCCCACCTCAGGCGGGGGCGGTGCCGGACGTCACGTAGGGGCAGTGCCGGCATCCCTGATGACAGCACCGTCCCCGGGCCGCCAGGTAGGTCGAGGTCATGACCACGTAGCCCGTCGCCGGGTCGGCGTAGCCCGTGGCCCCGGACAGCCGTGCCATCCGGTGGGCAGCCAGGATCTCGTCGTGCTGCGGATGCCCGGGCGGGAGACGCGAGGGATCAGGCTGGTCCGGACTCCGGTCGGCCAGCGGCTCGTCGCCGCTCATCGGCGTCCGGACGTCACCCTGCGGTGGTGGATGTGCGCCCGCCGCCGTCCCCCGTCGGTGCGGACCCGGCCGGCACGCCGCCCGCCGCCGATGCGTCGACCGCAGGCGCGTCCGGGTGGGATCCGCCGTCCGACGGCTCCCCCGACGGCTCCCCCGACGGCTCCGCTGCGGGGGGACCGCTCGACACGAAGTCCTTCTGACGGACCAGGAACAGGCAGCCGACGGCACCGATGAGGGCGATGACGGCGGCGATCCCCATCAGGTGGTTGAAGGTGCTGGCGAAGGCCTCCTGGTAGCTCGACAGCAGGGCCTGGCGCCCACCGGCCGAGGGGAGGGAGGAGGCGGCCTGACGCACCCCACCCGAGGCCAGCGCCGAGCTGAGGCCCTGGCCGCCGTGAGCCAGCACCGCCTTGCCGGCCGGGGTGGACTGGAGGTTCTGGAGGGTCGCCGGCTTGATCTGGTGCACGAAGATGGCCCCGAGCCCGGCGATGCCGGTGGCGATGCCGACCTGGCGGAAGGTGCTGGCCGCGCCCGAGGACATGCCGCTGCGTTCGGGCGGCACCACCGCGACCGATCCCGAGCCGAGCACCGGATTGGTGATGCCGATGCCGGCGCCGCACACCACGAAGCCGGGCAGCAGGACCAGCCAGGACGACGTGCCCCCGACATGGGCCATCAGCCCGCAGCCGATGGCCACCAGGCCGAGGCCGAGGCCGAGGAGGTAGCGGCTCTGGACCCGCACGGTCAGCTTGCCGGCGATGGGTGCCACGATGAAGGAGAGGAGGGTGAGCGGCAGGAATCGGAGGCCGGTGGCGAAGGCGCCGTAGCCGAGGACGTCCTGCATGTAGAGCGTCAGGTACAAGAACATGGCGAAGATCGATGCCGACAGGCAGAACGACCCGAGGGACACACCGACCATGGCGGGTCGCTTGAACAGCTCGAGGTCGAGCATGGGGTCCTTCTGGAGCCACTCCCCGACGATGAACACGGCCATGAGGACGGCCGAGCCGACCAGCAGGGTCACGATGTAGGTGCTGCCCCACCCCTTGGCGTTCCCCTGCACCAGGGCGAACACCAGCGAGAACAACGAGACCGAGAAGGTCACGAACCCGAGCCAGTCGAGGTGCCGGGCCGAGGGGATCTTGGCGTTCTCGACCTTGGTCAGGGTGATCACCAGCGCAACCACGCCGATGGGGATGTTGATGAAGAAGATCCAGCGCCAGCCGATGCCGCTGGTGATGGCTCCGCCCACCAGGGGCCCGATGGCCACGGCGCCCCCGACCACCGCGCCGTAGATGCCGATGGCCGTGCCCCGCTCCTTGCCGGAGAAGTTCTGGGCGACCAGGGCCAGCGAGGTGGCGAACATGATGGCCCCGCCGACGCCCTGGGTGCCGCGCGACAGATTGAGGATCAGCGGGGTCGTGGCGATGCCGCAGGCGAACGACGCGAGGGAGAACAGCACGAGGCCGATGGCGAACATGCCGCGGCGGCCGTACATGTCGCCGAGGACGCCGGCCGTGAGCAGGAACGCGGCCAGGGTGAGCGAGTAGGCGTCCACCACCCACTGGAGGTCGGCGAACGACGAGTGGAGGGCCAATTGGATGTCGGGCAGGGCCACATTGACCACGGTGATGTCCAACAACAGCATGAACGTGCCGAAGCACACGGCGATCAGCGTCCACCACTTACGTTCCATGAAGCCCCCTATCTCGATCCGCCGCCACCACCTCCGCCGCCTCCGCCGCGGCCCTCGGCACGACATCGGCTCCCGGTGCCTTCGCATGTATAGACCATGCGATTCGCGTGGGCAATGGGGCGAATCCGATCCGGCGCCTCCGAATTCCGGTGGGCGGACGCATCGCGGGCCGCCGCCCGGGAGGGCAGGTGGAGGATCTCGTCTCCGGCGTAGCAGTCGAGACTGAGGACCCGGCCGGTGCCGCGCGTCGGGTGCCGCTCAGGTGATGTCGCGGCGGGCGAGCAGGAACGACCCGAGGGCGGCGAAGACCAGCCCGTAGACCAGGATCAGGAGCGACCCCTGCCACCAGTTGAAGAGGCCGATGTTCTGACGGCCGGTCGACACGTTGGCGGCGGCCGAGGCGGCGCCGCTCGGCAGCCACTTGACCGTACCGTGCCAGATGCCGCCGATGATGTTCTCGAGGATGAGGAACCACCCGAGGACGACGACGATGGCCGCCACCTGGTTGGTCAGCAGCGAACCCACACCCACGCCGAGCACGGCCATAAGGGCGTACACGAGGATCAGGCCCGGGGCCACCGCCCCCAGCTGGTTGGCCAGCGAGGAGAACGAACCGCCCTTGGCCGCCAGCGTGATCCCGCCGCCCAGGAGCGTGGCGAGCAGCACGATCACGCCCAGGACGGCCCCGGTCAGCGCGGCGATGAGGACCTTGCCCGCCACGAAGCGGGTCCGGTGCGGGGTGGTCAGGAACGAGGTGGTCACCGTCTTGTGGCGGAATTCGACCGTGATGATCAGCACACCGAGCAGGAGGGCGAACACGTAGATCCCCACGCCGGTGCCGAGCAGGTCGCGGAGCTGTTGGGTGGTGTGGGGGATGTCCGGGGTCGGCGGTCCGAAATTGGTGCGGTCACGGGGGCCGCCGCCGCCCTTGTTGACGAAGTACAGGAGGATGAGCAGGCCGGTGATGATGACGGCGATCCCGGTGAGCAGCCACGGGATGGTCGTGGTGCGCAGCTTCAGCCACTCCGCGCGCAGGACGGCGATCATGCCGGACCCCCCGGGGCGGGGTCGACCGGGCGGGGTGCGTCGAATCCGGTCGTCAGCTGGAGGAACACGTCCTCCAGGCTGCCCTTCTCCTGGACCAGCTCGTAGAGCACGATCCGGTGCTCGGCCGCGAAGGGGCCGAACCATTCGGGGGTGGCCCCGTCGATCACCAGCGTGTCGGGCGCGATCTGGCGCCACGCCACGGGGACGGCGTTCAGCGCTTCGGCGAGCCGGGTGATCTCGGGCGTGCGGATGCGCATGCCCGTCCCGCTGCCGGCCTGGCTGGCCAGGTCGGCCAGGGTGGTCTGGAGGACGAGCTTGCCCTCCGAGATGATCACGATGTCGTCGACGGTCTCCTCCACCTCGGCCAGCAGGTGGGACGAGACCAGCACGGCGTGTCCGAGAGCGGCCTGGTTGCGGATGAAGGAGCGGAGCCACTGGATGCCCTGCGGGTCGAGTCCGTTGGCCGGCTCGTCCAGGATGAGGATGTCGGGATCGCCCAGCAGGGCGGTGGCCAGCTGCAGCCGTTGGCGCATGCCGAGCGAGAACTTGCCCACCCGGCGGCGGGCGACGTCGGTCAGTCCGACCGTCTCGAGCGTCTCGGTCACCCGCGAGAGCGGTACGCCGCCGGCCAGGGCGACGGACTTCAGGTGGTCCTCGGCCCGCCGTGTCGGGTGGAAGGAGGTGGCCTCGAGCGCGGCACCCACGTGGCGGATGGGATGTTCGAGGTCGGCGTAGCGCTTGCCGCCGATGGTGGCGGTCCCCTCGGAGATGGAGACCAGGCCGAGCAGCATGCGCAGGGTGGTGGTCTTACCCGACCCGTTGGGTCCGAGGAAGCCGGTCACCCGCCCCTGGGCCACTTCGAAGGAGAGGTCGTCCACGGCCCGGACAGGACCGAATCGTTTGCCGAGGCCGTGGACCTCGATTGCTGAGGGCATGCCCGACCGTAGCCCCTGCATGCCGCACCGGGTAGGTCATGGCCCGGGGGGATCGGTCCCGGTCGCCGGGGGGATCAGACTTCGGCGTAGACGTCCATGGGCAGCAGGAGCCCGATGGCCACGACCAGCTCGTCGTGGACGCGGGCCATGTTGGACCAGCCGTTGACCCAGCCGACCAGGGCCGAGTACCAGACGTGGCCCAGGATGCGGGCCCGGTCGCTGATGTCGCGGGGCTGGGGCTCGCCGATGGCCCGGGTGATGATCCCCTCCATGAGCACCGACACCTGTTGCTGGCACTCGATGGCGGCGGGGTCGGGCGAGGCGAGGGCGGTGAACACGGCGGACACCAGCTCGGGCTGGCGACCCATGGAGCGCAGGGCCCGGTCGAGGGCGTCGATGACCCGTTCGGCGGGGGTGTCCCCCTGGGCCGGGCTCTGGGCCAGCCGGTTGTCGAGCTGCTCCACCCAGTGCACGAGGGCGGCGGCCAACAGGTGGTCCTTGCTGGTGAAGTAGCGGTAGACGGTGCCCATGGCCACGTCGGCGCGGGCGGCCACGTCACGCATCTGGACGGCCTCGTACCCGCCGTCGAGGGCCAGGGACGTGGCGGCGTCGATCACGCGTTGCCGTCGGGCCTGTTGGGCCCGCGTCAGGGTGCGCGGCACCGGGGCGTTCGCCATGGGAACACCCTAGTCGGAGACCCTTTCCGGCCTAGGGGAAGGCTCCCGTCGGGTGGTCTCGGCGAGGGCCCGTCCCCGCCCGCCCACCCTCGGTACGATGGGCCGCCATGCCCACCGCCGAGCCGACCGACGACGATCAGGAGCTCATCGCCACGACGGACGGACGGGTGCCCGGCCGGCGCGGGCTCGCCACCCGTCAGCGGCTCCTCGGGTGCACGGCCGAACTGCTGGTGGCCACGCCGTGGCGCTCGATCAAGGTCATCGACATCGCCCGCCAGGCCGGCACGTCCCCTGCCACCTTCTACCAGTACTTCGAGAACGTGGAGGCGGCCATCACCGTGCTCGCCGAGGAGCTGGTCGAAGGCGCCGGCGTCCTGGCCGAGGTGGTCGACGGTGACTGGTCCGAGGGGGCGTCCTGGGGCACGGCCGTCGCCGTGGTCGAGGGCTTCATGGACTACTGGGAGCGCAACCGGGCCGTCTTCCGGGTGGTCGAGCTCACCACCGTCGAAGGGGACCTCCGCTTCCAGGGTCTGCGGGTCCGGGCCCTCAACGCGGTCACGGTGACCCTGGCCCGGGTGATCGCCAACCAGGCGCCCTCGTCCGGCTCGCCGGCCGGATCCGATCCGATGGCCGCGGCGGGCACGCTGATCGCCATGCTGGCCCAGGTGGCCGGACACCGCTACGGCTTCGAGTTCTGGGGCATCCGCACGGCGTCGCTGGTGGACAGCCAGGCCCGGCTGCTGCACTGGTCGGTGACCGGCCGACCCGCCCCCGAGGGGGCACGGGTGCCGGGGTCGGAAGGCGCGGCGCCCCGCACCGGACCGGTGGTCGGGGGTGGGGCCGCCTCGGCCCGCACGGCGAAGGGCCGCGGCCGCCCCGACGCCTGAGCCCGTCCGCGGTCCGGAGGCGGTACCGCCGGCTCAGTGTCCGTGCTTGGTGGCCTTGTCCCGGTACATCGAGAGGTCGGCCCGGTGCGCCAGCTGGCCGGCCGTCTCCCGCTGGTCCCAGGTGGCCACGCCGAACGAGTAGCGGACGCCGGAGGGCTCCGAGGTGGCGTGGCGGGCGGCGAGGCTGCGCAGCCCGGCGGACCTCGAGCCGGGCACCAGCAGGCCGAACTCGTCACCCCCGAGTCGGGCGATGAAGTCGCCACCGAACCGCAGGATCCGCCTCCACGACACGGCGAACGCCTGGAGCGCCAGGTCGCCGGCGCTGTGTCCCTGCAGGTCGTTGATGGCCTTGAAGTCGTCGAGGTCGATGAGTGCCACGGACAGCGCCGTGCCGTGGCGGCGGCACCGCTCGATCTCCTCGTCCAGCCGCTCGTCCCAGGCCCGACGGTTGGGCAGCCCGGTGAGGTGGTCCCGGCGCGAGTCGGTCTGCAGCTCGGTGACGAGACGCAGGGCGGCGTGCAGGCGCACGTTCTCGATGCCGATGCCCGCGGTCAGGGCCAGCGCCTCCACCAGATCGCGGTCGTCGATGCTGAACGGTCGGCCACCCCACTTGTCGGTGAGGTAGAGGTGGCCGTACACCTGGTCGGCCACCTTGAGCGGGACCCCGAGGAGCGAGGTCATGGGGGGATGGCCGGTCGGGAACCCGGAACTCGCCGCGTGGCGGCCCAGGCAGTCGATGAGCAGGGGCTCCGGCTCGGCGATCAGCACGCCGAGCACCCCCTTCCCCTGCGGTCGCGTCCCGATCCGCTCCTCGACCTCCGGCGTCAGGCCCACCGTCAGGAAGTCCGACAGGGCCTCACCGGAGTCGTCGAGCACGCCGACGGCGCCGTAGCGCGCCCCGGTCATGGAGCACGCCTCGTCGATGACGTGGCGGAGCAACTCGTCGAGCTCGAAACTGCCCACCACCAGGCGGGTGGCCTCCAGGATCCGGCGGAGCCGGGCCGGGTCCTCGAGCGAGCCGGCGCTCACGCCGGTGCCGTCCGGGTGGAGACCAGGCCGATGAGGAAGGCGTCGATGGTCGACGCGTCGACCGGCCGGGAGAACAGGAAGCCCTGACCCTTCTGGACGTTCTCCGCGCGGAGCTGGGCCCACTGCCCCTCGGTCTCGATGCCCTCGGCCACCATCTCGAGGCCGAGGACGTTGCCCAGCTGGACCAGGGTGTGGACGATGGCCGCCGACTCCCAGGTGTCGGCGATCGAGGCGACGAAGGCCTGGTCGATCTTGAGCACGTCGATGGGGAACCGCCGGAGGTACGCGAACGAGGAGTAGCCGGTGCCGAAGTCGTCGATGGAGATCCGCACCCCGGCGGCCTTCAACCGGACGAGCTGGTCGACCGTGGCCTCCACGTCGCGCATCAGGATCGTCTCGGTGAGTTCGAGGACCAGCAGGTCGGGAGCGAGTCCACTGGACTCGAGCGCCCTCCGGACGTCCTCGACCAGTCGACCGTCCTCGAGTTGGTCGGCCGAGATGTTCACCGAGACCGAGAGGGGGTGCCCGACGTCCTGCCAGATCGCCCCCTGGCGGCACGACTCGTCCAGCACCCAGTGCCCCACCCCGTTGATGAGTCCGGTGGACTCCAGGGTCGGGATGAACTCGGCGGGCCCCACCACACCGTGCCCGGGCCGGTTCCAGCGCATCAGGGCCTCCACACCGGTCAACCGGGCGGTGTCCAGATCGAAGATGGGCTGGTAGAGGACGAAGAACTGGCCGGCCCGCAGGGCGTCGCGCAGGTCCACCTCGAGGTGGTGTCGGGCGTCGACGGCGTCCTGCATGGGGGAGGCGAAGAGCATGGCGTGCTGCTTCCCGGACGCCTTCACCCGATTGAGGGCGATGTCGGCGTCGTGCAGCAGGTCCTCGGGGGAGTTGCGCAGGCCCTCGGCGATCCCGATGCTGGCGGTCATCGTCACCGGCACCTGGGTGGCGTCCAGGACGAACGGCTGGGCCATCACGTCGAGGATCCGCTCGGCCGCCAGTTCGGGTCCCCGGTCGAGTGACTGGCCGTCGATCAGGACGACGAACTCGTCGCCGCCGATCCTCCCCACGGTGTCGCCCTCACGCAGGACCTTGGTCAGTCGGTTGGCCACCAGCACCAGGAGCTGGTCCCCGGCGTCGTGGCCGAGGGTGTCGTTGATGTCCTTGAAGTCGTCGAGGTCGAGGAAGAGGGCACCCACCTTGGCGTGGTCGCGTCGCAGGCGGACCATCATCTGCTCGAGCCGGTCGAGGATCAGGAAGCGGTTGGGGAGGCCGGTGAGGGGATCGTGGAACGCCAGGTGCGCCAGCTCCTCGGTCCGGTCGCGGACGAGCACCTTGGCCCGGGACCGACCGGTGCCGAGCACGAAGATGAGGAACGCCAGCAGCAGGCTGATCAGCACGCCGCCCCCGAACACGACGAGCGCGCCACCGTTCGTCATGAGGGAGTCGGCGCCGCCGGCGGAACTCGTGGACACGCGCCAGCCGTTGTGCAGATCGACCGTCGTGGTCCGCGCACCGGCGGGGGCGTGCCCGGCCACCAGGGACACGGCGCCGGGTCCGGTGCCGAAGCTGAAGGTCAGCCCCGTGTGGGGGTGGCCCACGAGGGCGGCGGTCAGCAGCACCTGGGGGGCGATCTGGGAGCCGGTCCACCCGAGGAACTCGGCCCGCCGGGCCGCCACCGTGGTCGGATGGTCGCCGTTGCGGTAGATGGCCGATCCCACGGCCAGGTTGTGTTGCCCGCCGGAGGTGAACGGGAGGTACGTGTCGGCACCGGAGTCCCGGGCGGCGAGCAGGGCGGGCCCGAGGGACGTGGCGCAGTAGTCCACTCCGGCCGGGTAGACGGCGTTGCCCGACCGGGTGACGCTCCCGGTCTCGAGGCAGTAGAAGGCCCGCGTCCCGGGTGGCGACACGACGAGGATGCCACCCGGACCGGTCGGCCCGGCGGGATCCTGGGCCTCGCGGAGGATGAACCCGGGCAGGTCCACGGCGGGTACGAAGGCGATGACGGCGATCGACTGCAGCTCGGGGAAGCGGGAGAACGCATTCTGCGACGTCACCCACGAGGCGAACGCGGTGGACGACGCCAGGGGATCGGCGGAGACGAAGCCGGCCGCGCTGACACCCAGGTCCTGCTCGCGGGCCAGGGCCAGCTGCAGTGTCGAGGCCACGCCGTGGGCGGTCATCAGCTGGGTCTGCGCGGAGGCGGCGACGGAGCGGTCGGCGATCGTCTGGGCCGCGGCGGCGCTGGTCAGTCCGCCCACGAGCACGACGGCTGCGGCGACGGCCAACCAGGCGAACCGGCGCGCCGGCTCCGACCGGTCGGCATCCGTCATGATCCTCGGATCGGGGCCCGGTGGACCGCCTCCGCCCGTTGGGGGAAGAGCGACAGGCAGGCATCGACCACCTCGGGGTCGAAGAGCGTCCCCCGACCGGTTCCCAGTCTCGACAGGGCGACACCGAGGGTGGGGCTGAGTTCCGTCCTCGACGCCACCGCGTCGGCCACCGCGATCACCCGGGAGCCGAGCAGGAGGGAACGACCGTCCAGGCCGTCGGGGAACCCGCTCCCGTCCAGACGCTCGTGGTGCTGGTGGATCATCGTGGCGATCGGCCAGGGGAAGCGGATCTCCTCGACGATCGAGGCTCCGCTGTGGGCGTGGATCGAGGTCGGATCGGCCGTGCCGATGGCACCCCGGGGGCCGAACGTGCCCGCCATGCCGATGGTCCCGACGTCGTGGATGGACGCCGCCAGTCCGATCCCGCGGACCTCGTCGGGGGGGAGGCCGAGGCGGCGGGCGATGCCCATCGCCAGTTGAGCCACCTGGCCGTGGTGGTCGGCCAGCGTCGGGTCGTAGGAGTGGATGAGCCGGTTGACGGCGGCTTCACCCTCCTCCAGCGTCCGGCGGAGTTTGGGTCCGAAATTGGCACGGACCGAGACCAGTTGGACGAACGCCGTCGCGGTGCGACCCGCCGGAGCATCCCGGTGGTCCGGGAAGGCGTGGCCGTCCATCGGGTCGTGGCCGTCCGGGAAGGCGTGGTTGTCGAGGACGGTGCTCCTGTGGGGCAGGGGGTCCGGGGTGGTCATGGCCGACCCCCGACCCGCCAGGGGGCGGCACCGCCGGCGACCGCTCGCACCGAACCGTCCCGTGGCCGGGACACCGCCCGCGTGCCACCGTTCGCCGCTTCCTTCCGCCGGATGCTCCACCTCATCATGCGTCCAGGCTAGGAGTCCACCTCGGCCGGGTCTTGGGCCCGTCGGTGCCAACCGTCGCACCTCCGACTGTCCGAAGGGGACACACCGGTGACTGCGGAACGGGCCGTTCAGTGGACGGTGGTGCTGACCAGCGTGACCGTGGCTCCACAGCACCGTCCGTCGTCGCCGTAGCGGGAGGACACGGAGAGTTCGAACCACCGGGACTTGTCCGGGCTGTCACACGGCATGGTGATCCGGAAGGGGGCCGGCAGGTCGCCGTCGATGGCCAGGTGGACCGCCGAACCGGCCAGGTCGGCCCAGGGGTCTCCGGCGGCGGACCGGCAGGCGTCGAGGTAGGACGTGCCCACACCGGTGCGGTCGGGATCGCCGCCGTTGGCGGCGCTGTACTCCCGCCAGGCCCGGTTGACCGACGTCAGCACCCCGTGCCGATCGAGTACGGCCACCTCGACGACGGACGAGTCCCCGGGGGGGGATCCGGAACCGGAGACCACCGAGTCGGGCCCGGACAGGACCGGGACGGCGCCGCCACCGGGTCCGGCGAGGATGCCGGACGCCTCCTGGGCCAGCAGGGTCGCCCGGATCCGGCACGCCAGGTCGAGGTTGAACCGTTCGTCCGGATCGTGGAGGTCCCGCCCGGTCAGCTCCTCGATCCGGCGCAGCCGGTACTTGAGCGTGCTCAGGTGGACGTGGATCCGGTCGGAGGTGGCCCGCAGGGAGTGCTGGTCCCGCAGCGACTCGCTGAGCGTGTGGACGAGCTCCGCGTGGTGGGCGTCGTCGTAGGCCTCCAGCGGACCGAGCCACTCGTGGACGAACGCCCGCAGTCGGGCATCGTCGGCGTCGGTGGACAGGAACCGGGAGATCCCCATGCCGTCGAACCGGGCCACGCGGGCACCCGACAGCCGCAGGGCCAGCTCCGCCTCGGCCAGCGATCGACCGAGTTCGGGCGGGTCGTGGCTGTCACCGACGCCGACGCGGAGGTGCCCGCCGCCCTCGTGGTCCAGTTCCTTGCCCAGTCGTCCCCAGTCGGCGGTGTCGGCGACGAAGCACACGAGTCTGTTCCCGCGCGACGTCGTCAACCGCCCGTCCAGGCCGACGATCCGCAGGATCTGGTGCAGCCGCATCATCGAGGGCGGCGTCGCCGGGAGTTCGGCCTCGATGACGAGGGCACGGTGCGGGCGGTCGAGGGCGTAGCCCAGTGCCGCCGCGTGGGACCGCGTGCGTTCGAGGTCCGGACTGTCGAGGAGCTCCGAGGCGAGGTCCCCCCAGACCCGGAGCTCGTTGCTGGCCACGCTGCGCAGGCGGTAGAGCTCGGTGGCCAGGACCAGCGCCGCCTGTTCGAGCGCGGTGCGGACGGTCCCGTCGACATCGTCCCCGGTCGGGTGGTGGGTCGTGGCGTCGCTCGTGGCGTCGGGGTCCATCCATCCGATCAGGCCGAGGCACGTGCCTGCCGGGCTCACGAGGGCCAGCACCCATCCGTCGCAACGGACGGCGCAGGCGTGGTCGAGCGGCGGGCATCCCCGCCAGTCCGGGAGCTGCCGGTCGTCCTCCCCGGTGCCGCCCGCCTGGGCCAGCCGGGTGGCGTCGGCGTCGTCGATGACCACCGTCCCGCCGATGGCTTCGCACAGCGCGGCGGCGATCCCGTGCACACCGTGGCCGGTGGCCACCGCCGTGGTCAGCGATCGCTGGAGTGCGACGACCCCACCCGGGTGTCCGGGCCGGGTCACGGGGCCCGCCCGCTCGACGGGGACGACGACCAGGGGCGGGCTTCCCACCGCCGGTCCCGCACGGAGGGAACCCCCGGTAGGTCCTGCTCCCCGCCCATCCCCTGGTACCACCACAACGTGGACATCACGCCTGGTCACCGCCCTGCTGTGTGGCGCCCCTGCACATGGTCCGGATGCGGGGGACCGGGCCCGGAGGTCCGCAGTCCGGTCGGATTCGCCTTCCGACCCTCACCCAGACGCTACTCCCCGGACCGACCCCCGGGACAGGGGGACCCCGCCCGCACCGGCAACGGGGGTGGACGACACGGCTAGCGGAGGGCGATCGGGTTGACCGGCGAGCCGAGCGCCGCGGTGAAGGGCAGGGGGGTGGCGTCCAGCAGGAACGCGTACCGTCCGTCGGCCGCACAGGCGTCGGCCAGGGCGTCGAGGAACCAGTTCTGGCCCTGGGTCATGCCCATCTCCACCAGGTGGAGGAGGTGGACGGGCAGGAACAGGTCCTCGGACTCGCACGGGTAGACCTCGAGCACCATGGTGTCGATGGCCACCGCGGCGACGTCCCGTTCGTGGAACCACCCGGCCGTCGCCACGGTCAGTCCCGGGGTCGGCCACGTGTAGGCGATGAGGTCGCGCGTCGGGGGCCGGCCCCCGATCCCGGGCCGACCAGGGAGGGCCAGGTGGGCGGCCTGGCCCGTCCGGACGAGCAGCACGTCGCCGGGTTCGACGGTGAGTCCCCCGAGCGCACAGGCGGCGTCGAGGTCGCCCGGGGTGATGGCGTACCCGGGCTCCAGCAGCTCGAGCCCCTTGGCCCGGGCCACATCGAGCAGGAGACCCCGCGACACCAGGGTGCGGATCTGTTCGATCCCGAGGCGGGAGGCCCCGTCCTCGGTGATGGAGGAGGCCGGGAACCCGTTGTACAGGCGCCCGCCGTCAGGAGCCGGACCGTAGGAGGCGTGGGCCAGGCCGTCCCAGTGGGTGGCGCACTGCATGGCGAAGGAGATCGTGTCCTCGGAGAAGGCGACCCAGCCCGGGTCCCCGCTCTGGGGCACGTTGACCGTGACCATCCGGTGTGTCGGGTTGACCCGTCCCTCGATGAACCCCATCTGGATGCCCTCGGACTCGGACATCGGGATGCCGAGCGGGAAGGCCACTCCGTCCACCACCGATGCCACTCCCCGCAGTCGGGCCGTCTCGTCGATAAGATTGAGCGTGCCGATCTGGTCCTCCGGTCCCCAACGACCCCAGTTCGAGACCTGTTCGGCCATATCGGTGAAGGACTGAGGGATCGACGGTGGCACAGGCACGGGCACGCCCCAGTTGTAGCCGATCCAGGCAACAGTTTTCGTCGGATCGCGCCGATGGAACAGGCGTGGAAGCTCCCTGGGGCAGGGCCCGTCGGCCCCTGTCGGCCGATCGACGCGCAGACGTGACCTGGCGACGGGGCCGCGCGGCCGTCGGTGTGTGGATGGCGGTGCTCCTCGTGGTCGGAACCACGCTGGCCTCGACGGCACCGCTGGCGGCCGCTCCGGCGGGGGCCGCGGCGACCGGCTACGACCTCGCCTCGGTCGAGAACCTCTACGCCACCGACCTGCTCGCCCGGGCGAACGCCGAGCGGGCCGTCCGCAACTCGCCCAACCAGCCGGTCCCGCCCCTGCAGATGAACGCCGCCATGAACGCCGCGGCCCAGGCCTGGGCCGTGCACATCGCCACCCTCGGCGGGGTCGTGGACCCTCCGCTGGCCGGTTGTGGCGCGGGGGCCCTGTGCGTCCTGGCCGGGAACGCCGGAAGTTCGGGCAACGGATTCTGGCCCGGGGACGGGTCGGACGGGATGGAGTCCGCCTACATGACCTCCGCCCCGCACCGGGAGAACATGCTGAACGCCGGGTACGACACGGTCGGCGTGGGTGTGGCCTGCAGCGGCGGTCAGGCCTGGACGGTCGAGCTCTTCGGCTACGCCTCCAGCGAAATGGCCGCCGCCGGCCAGCGCGATGCGGCCCAGAACCTCATCGAGGGGAATCCCGTGTCCGCAGCTCCGTCGGTCGCCGGCACCAACACGGGGATTCCCGTCTTCTGCCCCGGGCAGACGTCGGGTCCGAACGGTCAGATCACGGCGACCGGGGGTCCGGTGCCGTACCCGTATCCGGTGCCTCCCGTGGGTGCGCCTCCGGCGCCTCCGCCGCCTCCGGCGCCTACCTACGTGGGGATCACGGCGGCGGCCGGCGACGGGGGCTACTGGGTGGCCAGGTCCGACGGGGCCGTGTCACCCCACGGCACCGCCGCTTCCTACGGCTCGATGCAGGGCAAGCCGCTGGCGGCGCCGATCACCCACATCGTGGGGACGGCCGACGGCCGGGGCTACTGGCTGGTCGCCGGTGACGGCGGCATCTTCGCCTTCGGCGACGCCGGCTTCTACGGCTCGATGGGCGGTCACGCGCTGAACGCCCCGGTGGTCGACATGACGCCCACCCCGGACGGCCTGGGCTACTGGCTGGTCGCCAGTGACGGCGGCATCTTCGCCTTCGGCGACGCCGGCTTCTACGGCTCGATGGGCGGTCGTGCGCTGAACGCCGCCGTCGTGGGCATGACCGCCCCCGGGGATGGCCTGGGCTACTGGCTGGTCGCCAGTGACGGCGGCATCTTCGCCTTCGGCGACGCACCCTTCCGTGGTTCGACGGGCGGTCTCGCCCTCAACGCCCCGGTGGTGGCCATGGCCGCCGATGCGGCCGGCACGGGCTACTGGACGGTCGGCGCGGACGGCGGCATCTTCGCCTTCGGCGGTGCCCCGTTCCGGGGGAGCGCGGGCGGGCTCGTGCTCCAGTCCCCGGTGGTGGGTATCGCCGTCGACCAGGTGACCGACGGGTACTGGCTCGTCGCCGCCGACGGCGGCGTGTTCGCCTACGACGCGCCGTTCCTGGGCGCCGGCTGATCCGGCCTGTCGGTCGGCAGCCGGCTCAGCCGGCCCAGATGATCGACTGCAGCTCCGAGTAGGCCTCGAGACCGTAGTCGCCACCGTCCCGCCCGATGCCGCTCATCTTGAAGCCGCCGAACGGGGCGTCCATGTTGCGCTGGGCGGTGTTGATGCCCACGTGACCGGCCCGCAGCAGCTTGGCCACCCGGAACGCCCGGGCCGTGTCCCCCGAGAAGACGTAGTCGTAGAGGCCGAACTCGGAGTCGTTGGCGATGGCGATGCCCTCGTCGTCGTCGTCGAAGGGGATGGCCACGACCACCGGGCCGAAGATCTCCTCGCGGGCCGATGTCATGTCGTTGGAACCGGTGATGAGGGTGGGCTCGACGTAGAAGCCGCGGTCGAGGTGCTCCGGCCGGCCGCCACCGACCACGACCTCGCCCTGGGTGCGGCCCGACTCGATGTAGTCGAGGATGCGCTGCTGGTGGGCACCGGAGATGACCGGTCCGACCACGGTGGCCGGCTCCGTCGGGTCGCCGACGGTGAGCCGACCGGCGAAGGCCGAGAGCCCCTCGACGACCTGGTCGAAGATGCTCCGGTGGACCACCGCCCGGGTGGGCGCGGTGCAGATCTGTCCGGAGTGGAAGGCCCACGTCGAGCCGATGGCGGTGATGGCGCTCTTCAGGTCGGCGTCCTCGAACACCACGGCGGCGCCCTTGCCGCCGAGCTCCATGAGCTGGCGCTTCATGGTGGCGGCACCGGCGGCGGCGATGCGCTGGCCGACGGCGGTCGACCCGGTGAACGACACCATGTCGACGTCGGGGGTCGAGGTGAGCACGGAGGCCGGCTCGGGGCCCTGCGAGCACACCAGGTTCACGACCCCCGGAGGGAAGCCGACCTCGTCGAGCACGCGGGCCAGCTCGACGATGGCCAGGGGGTCCTGGGGAGCGGGCTTGATGATCACGGTGTTGCCCATGGCCAGGGCCGGAGCCACCTTGCCGGCCATGTTCGTCAGCGGGAAGTTGTAGCTGGCGATGGCGGCGACGACGCCCACGGGCTGGCGGTAGGCGAGCGCGCTGATCAGCCCGCCCGGGGCCAGCGGGGTGGCGTTGGTGGCGATCGGTGGGAGCATGGACTCCTGCACGTGGCGGATGTCCCGGCTGTAGCGCTCGAAGCGGTCGGCGCTGATCGGGACCTGCATGCGTGAGCCCACCGAGGCGGTGGCACCGGTCTCGGCGATCACCAGGGGCACCAGCTCGTCGTTCTTCGCACGGATGGCGGCGGCGGCCTTCTTGAGCAGGGCCAGGCGCTCGTCGACCGGGGTGGCCGCCCAGGCCGGGAAGGCCTCGCGGGCGGCGGCGGCGGCGGCCTCGGCGTCGGCCACCGAGGCGTTGGGAGCCTGTCCGACGACCTCTTCGGTGGCCGGGTTGACGATGTCGTAGGTGCCGTCGCCGGCCTCGACCCATTTGCCCCCGATGAGGAGCTGCGACTCGTTCCTGGTGACCGTGCTGCTCATGGTGTGTCCCCTGTTCTCGTGGAGGTGCCGCTGGCTGCGACTTCTGGTGGTGATCGGTGGTCAGACGGTGGCGGCGGTGGTGTCGACGGTCACGGTGTCCCGGCCCGAACGCAGCAGGGTACCGGGCAGGTTGCCGGTCGGACGACCGTCGGCGACGGTCTCGATCCCGTTGACCAGCACGCGGACCACGCCGATGGAGTCGGCGATGAGCCGCGGGCTGCCGCCGGGCAGGTCCTCGACCAGCGTGGCCGGCTCGGAGGCGACGGTGGCCGGGTCGAACACGAAGAGGTCGGCGCGCAGGCCCTCGGCCACCCGGCCGCGGTCGTGCAGACCGAACAGTTCGGCCGGGGCCTGGGTCATCCAGTGCACGGCCTGCTCCATGGGCACGAGCCGGCGGTTGCGGAGGCAGTCGCCGAGGAACGAGGTCGGGTAGTTGGAGCCGCACATCCGGTCGAGGTGGGCACCGGCGTCCGACCCGCCGACCAGGGCGCCCGGGTCCTTCCACACGTCGACGCGGGCCTCCCACGAGGCGGCGTCGCCGTCGGAGGCCTTGGGCCACAGCACGGTGCGCAGGTCGTCGGCGATCACGAGGTCGAGCAGGGCGTCGAAGGGCTCCTTGCCCTGCTCCTCCGCGATGGAGCCCACGTCACGCCAGCTGTAGCCGGCGTTCTCGGGGGCGAAGGTGTCGCCGATGATGTAGTTGGCCCAGTAGGAGAGGCGGCGGAAGACCCCGGCGTCCTCGGAGTGGGCGAGCTCGTCGAGGCGGGCCCGCACGGCCGGGTCGCGCAGCTGCTCGATCCGCTCCTCGTCGGGCAGGCCCATGACGTCGCCCCAGCCCGGGATCAGGAACAGGGCGCAGTGGGTGCGGAAGCTCATGTTCATCGGCACCAGGGTGGGCATGGTCAGGGCGATGATCCGGCCGCCGGCGTCCGCCGCCCGGGCCGAGGCCTCGAGCTGGCGCGTGGTCTTGGCCGGAGTGCGCGAGTCCACGGTCAACAGGTTCCAGTTGAGGGGACGTCGGGCGGTGGTGGTCATCGCCACCATGAGGTCGATCTCCTCGTCCGAGAAGGTGTCGAGGCAGCCGTTGGTGATGTACTCGAGCGTCGTGCCCGGGTGGTCGCGCACGACCTCGCAGAAGGCGAGCATCTCGCGGCGGTCGGCGAAGCGGGACGAGATGGGGTTCCCGTCGCCGTCGGAGTGCGTGCGGGACTGCGACGAGGAGAATCCGAGGCCGCCGGCCTCGATCGACTCGGCCAGGAGGGTGGTCATCGCCTCCAGCTCGGCGTCGTTCGCCACCTCGGCGGCCCGGTCGGCCCCCATCACCCAGCGGCGGATGGCGCAGTGGCCGACCAGGAAGCCGGCGTTGACCCCGAGGTTCCCCTCGAGCCGGTCGAGGTACTCGGCGAAGCTGGTCCAGTCCCAGTCGATGCCGTTCTCCAGCGCCACGAGCGGCATGCCTTCGACCTTCGCCATCATCCGGCGGATGTAGTCGTGGTCCTCGGACTTGATCGGCGCGAGGGTGAAGCCGCAGTTGCCGGCGATCACGGTGGTCACGCCGTGGAGGTTGGAGGGCGACGCCGTCGGGTCCCAGAAGAGCTGGGCGTCGTAGTGGGTGTGCGGGTCGACGATGCCCGGGGCCACCACCAGTCCCTCGGCGTCGAGCTCGGTCGTCCCCTCCTCGGTGACCGTGCCGACGGCCACGATCATCCCGTCGCGGATCCCGACGTCGGCACGGAACCCCGGCGCTCCGGTGCCGTCGACGACGAGGCCGTTGCGGATCACGTAGTCGAGCATGTGCGTTCCCTTCGTGGGGCCGGCGCGTGCGGCGGTGGCCCGGTGAGCATGGTGGAGAACGGGTGGCCGTGGTGGACGACGAGGACCGTCGCCGCGTCCCCCCGGAACTGACAGTGCGTCAGATTATTGCACGCGGGGCCTCCCGGCGAGCCGGGCCGGGCCCGGGTCGACCCCGGTGGCGACGGTAAGGTGCGGGCATCCACCACTCGTACTTCCAGAACCACCTCCTGCCGGTCGTCGTCCTCCTGCTCGGCGCCGGCATCGCCATCCGACTCGCGCACTGGCTCGGACAGCGGCGGCGCCGCTGGATCGACGTCCAGATCCGCCACCAGATCGAGTCGGGCGGGGTCGCCTCCGAGGCGCTCAAGCGGTCGCGGGCGATCAGCGAGGCCGTCGAGTGGGCGGTCGTCGCCCTCCTCTACTTCGTGGTGGGGATCCTGGCCTTCGACCGGTTGGGCATCCCGCTCACCACCCTCGTGGCCCCGGCCACCGTCATCGGGATCGGCCTCGGATTCGGCGCCCAGCAGATGGTGGGGGACCTCCTGGCCGGTTTCTTCCTCTTCGCCGAGCACCAGTTCGCATTCGGCGACGTGATCCGCCTGTCGATGCCGGGCCAGATCTCGGGGATCACCGGGACGGTCGAGGAGGTGACCCTCCGGGTGACCAAGCTGCGCACCCAGCAGGGCGAGCTGGTGATCGTGCCCAACAGTGCCCTCCGCCAGGTGACCAACCTGTCCAAGGACTGGTCACGGGCCGTCATCGACATCCCCGTGGCCGTGACCGAGGACCTGGAGCAGGTCACGCAGACCCTGAAGGACGTGGTCGACTCCATGGCCGGCGATCCGGAGTGGTCGGAGCTCATCCTGGGGGACCCCGTCGTCGCCGGGGTGGAGTCGATCGACGTCGGCTACGTGCAGCTCCGGCTCATCGCCCGTACGCTCCCCGGCCGCCAGTTCGAGGTGGCCCGGGAGATCCGCCTGCGGGCCTCCGTCGCCCTCCGCACGGCCGGTGTCGCGTCGCCGGCGGTGGGGCTCACCGGGACCCGGACGAACCCGTGAGCGGGGACGCCGGCCCCGACGCCGCAGGCCCCGGCGGAGCATCCGACGATGCCGAGGCGTGGGACCCCACGGGGTCGCCGACCAACGGGTCGACGCCCACGGGGTCGCCGACCACCGGGTCGACGCCCACGGGGTCGCCGACCACCGGGTCGACGCCCACGGGGTCGACAGCGCCGGTCACCGAGCCGGTGCCCCGCAGCCGGCTGGTGGGCTTCATGGCCGTGCCCATCGGCAGGACGGTGCCGGTCCGGCGGTCGACGGTCCTGATGCTGGTGGCCTTCCTCGGCTTCGGCACCCTCACCTATCTCTACCCACCGGACGGCACGGCGACCCCGTCGGTCCCGGCGGCCGGTGGTGGCGGCATCCAGGGGACGTTCATCCCGGCGCCCACCACGACGACGACCACCGGGCCCCCCGCCACGACCACCACCTCACCCCCGGGGGTGACGACCACCTCGCCGACCCCGTCGACCTCCTCGACGACCCGGCCGACGGGCACCACCACCACGACCACCACACGGCCGGTGGGCTCCACCACCACCTCCTCGCCGACGGCGACCACCACCACGACCACCTCGCCGGCGCTGGCGCCGACGACCACCTCGACCGCCCCCTGAGTGCCGACGGTGCCGGCCTCGTCGCACGGGCCGGGCGCGCCCCGGGCCCGCCTGGGTACGCTTCGCCCATGATCCTCCTGGTCCACGGTGTCCCCGAATCCGCCGCCCTCTGGGGCCCTGTCCAGGAGCTGCTCGACGGCGAGTCGACGGCGCTGTCGCTCCCCGGGTTCGCCGGCCCGCGACCCGACGGGTTCGGGGCCACCAAGGACGAGTACGCCGACTGGCTGGTCGCACGGATCGAGGAGTTCGAAGCACCGGTCGACCTGGTCGGGCACGACTGGGGCGCCGCCCTGACCTACCGGGTGGCCACCACCAGGGGCGAACTGCTGCGGTCGTGGTCGGCCGACGTGGCCAACCTCCTGCACCCCGACTACGTCTGGCACGACTTCGCCCGGATCTGGCAGACGCCGGGTGCGGGCGAGGAGTTCTTCGCCGGCCAGGCCGACGTGTCGGACGCCGACGCGGCCGCCGGCTACGAGGCCTTGGGCGTGCCCGCCGGTCGGACCGGGGCACTGGTCCCGATGAGCGATCCGGTGATGGCCTCGTGCATCCTCGACCTCTACCGGTCGGCCACTCCCCGCCCTTACGACACCTGGGGAGACGCGCTGGCGCCCACGTCGGCCCCGGGCCTGGTGCTGCACGCCGCCGACGACCCGTTCGGTGACGAGGCCCTGTCCGCCGAGATGGCCGCGCTGCTCGGTGCCCGCCAGGAGACCCTGACCGGTGTCGGGCACTGGTGGGCCCTCCAGGACCCGGTCCAGGCCGCCGCCGTCCTCAACGGGTTCCACGCCTCGATCGACTGAGACGGACCGGTCCAGGTCCGGGTCCGGGACGGACGACCGCCGGGGACGGACCGCGGGAGGCAGCAGGCAGTACTGGCAGCTGGCGCGATGCCGTACCGCGTACGAATTCGTATGCCGTACGTCTTCGTGCTCGAACCGGCGACCGGGTCCGTGCTCCGGCTCCGGGTGGCTTCCGGCTCCTGGTGGCTCCTGGCGGTTTCCGGCGACGGTCCCGGGCGACGGTCCCGGGCGGCTCAGCCGTTGACCAGCGGGATGACCTCGGCGCCGAAGGCCGCGATCTGGTCGCCCAGCTCCTCGACCGAATGGGCCGGGAAACGGACCTGGACCTGCCCGCAGCCGGCCTCGCGGTAGGGGACGAGGTACTCGGCCAGCCGTTCGGCCGTCCCCTGCACGGTCCCCGGCGGCAGCTCGTGGCCGGCCGGGGGGGTGCCCAGGTACAACGGGTAGGAGATCGATCCGATGTCGAGCGGCGCGCCGTCGCGGTACTCCGCCCGCAGCTCACGGAGGGTGGCCAGCAGCTCCGCGTTCGGTCCCACCGACTGCGGGAGCCAGCCGTCGGCGAAGCGGGCCGTGCGTCGCAGGGCGGCCGGTGACGACCCCCCGACCCAGATCGGTGGCCGGGGCGACCGGACCGGACGCGGCTTGAGGCCCAGGCCCGAGGCGGGCCAGCGGGGCCCGGGCAGCTCCGGGTACTCGGCGGTGAGCCCGAGAGCGAGCCCGGTCACGGCCTCGTCGGTGGCCGCGCCCCGCTCGTCGAACGCGGGCCCCATGAGGTCGAACTCCTCGGTCACGTGGCCCGCACCGACACCGGCGATGACCCGGCCGCCGGACAGCACGTCGACGGTGGCGAACTCCTTGGCGGTCCGGAGCGGGTGCCGCAGGGCGGCCACGTAGATGTGGGAGAGGAGGTGGATCTCGCTGGTCACGCCGGCCAGCCATCCGAGGGTGGCGATGGTGTCGTACCAGACCGTACTCATGGCCCCGGCCAGCCGTTCGGGGATGAACGTGTGGTCGCACACGCCCACGTAGAAGAAGCCGGCCGCCTCGCACGCCAGCGCCACCCGGGCCAGCTCGTCCGGGCCGGCGGTGGCCTCCCACGGCTCGACGTAGATGGTGGACTGGGACTGGATCGGCAGCTGGATCCCGAAGGAGGTGACGCCCGGCGGGAGCACCGGTACGACGTCGGACGGCGGGGCGAAGGGGGAGTCGGTCATCGGGTGCACCTCAGGGGTTCGGGCCCACCGGGCCGGGGCGTGGGGCGGGAAGGACGTGTGTCGGCGGAACGGTACGGATCGTCCGGGACGGGTGGGCGCATCCGCCCGGCACGGCCGGGCCTACGCCCCGGACAGCGAGTCGGCGAGCTCCTCGGCCAGCGCGGCGTCGGTCCCGAAGCTCGTCGCCAGGACACGGGCCCGCTTGTAGGCGAGGTGGGCGGGTACCTCCCAGGTGAAGCCCATGCCGCCGTGGACCTGGATGGACGCCCGTCCGTTCAGCACCGCCGCCTCGTCGGCCAGGAGCTTGGCGCCGGCGGCGGCCAACCCGGCGTCACCGACGTCGGGTTGGTCGACGGTGACGGCCGCCGCCTGGACGGCGATCCGGGCCACCTCGGCCCGTACGGCCATGTCGGCACACAGGTGCTTGACCGCCTGGAAGCCGCCGATCGGCCGGCCGAACTGGACCCGTTCCTTGGCGTAGGCCACGGCGAGGTCACAGGACCACTGGGCCATGCCGACCTGGAGTGCGGCGGTGAGCACGGCGCCGTCACGGCGCCACCAGGCGGCGACCTCGGCACCGGCCACCGGCTCGCCCGGCGGCAGCGAGGCGAGCGACCACACCGGGGTCAGCGGGTCGAGCGGTCGGGGGAGGGCGGTGGCGTCGAGCGCGGTCGGGTCCAGGCGTTCGATCCCCTGGTCGGACAGCACGAGCAGCACGTCGAGATCGGCCAGGTGCTCGACCACGACAGGCAGGACCCCGGTCCCGACGGCGCCGGGCGCCGGGCGTTCGACCACACCCACCACCACCGAACCGTCGTCGGCCCCGTCGATCAGGCCGGCGGCCAGATGGGAGGCGACGAGCGGACCGGGGACGAGGGCCCGGCCCAGCTCCTCGAAGACCAGGGCGGCCTCGCCCAGACCGAGGCCCACGCCACCGGCCTCCTCGGCGAGGCACAGGTGGAACACGCCGGCCTCGCCCAGCTCGCGCCAGCCGGCCCGGTCGATGACGTGACCGGTCGCCTCGCGGGACCGGATGTCCGCCAACGGGAAGCGACCCTCGCACAGCCGGCGGATCCCTCCGGCCAGCTCGGACTGGAACTCGGTGACTTCGAAGTCCATCGCCCCGTTCCTCAGTTCGCCGCGCCGGACGTCGCGGCCGGCCTCGTGGCCTGGGGCTCCTTCGGGAGTCCCAGGATCCGCTCGCCCACGATGTTGCGCTGGATCTGCGAGGTGCCGGCGGCGATGGCGAGGGAGATCCCCCGCAACCAGTCCTCGACCGCGGTGCCCGCCGGGAGGAGTCCCCGTCCGTCGGTCCCCTCGAGGTCGTGGGCGGACAGACCCGCCCGCTCCAGCAGGGCCAGGGAGAACTCGCCCAGCTTGTGGCGGGTCTCGGAGTAGGCCAGCTTGAAGTAGGTCCCGCCGACCCCCGGGATGCCGGTGCGGGCGGCCTGGGAGACGTTACGCTTGGTCAGGGCCCACAGCGCATCCAGTTCGGCCTTCAGGTGGCCGGCCTGTCGTCGGGTGCCGGGGTCCGCCCACGCCCCGGTCCGCTTGGCCAGCTCGACGCAGGTGGACAGCAGCTCGATGGCCTCGAGCAGGTCGCCCACGAAGGCGGTGCCCCGTTCGAAGCTCAGCGTGACCATGGTCACCCGCCAGCCGTCGTTCTCCTCGCCGACCCGGTTGGCCACCGGCACCCGGACCTCGTCGAGGAACAGCTCGGCGAACTCGGTCGAGCCGGCGATGGTGTGGAGTGGCCGGATGTCCACGCCGGGGGTGTCCATCGGGAGGATCAGCCAGGAGATGCCCCGGTGGCGGCTGTCCTCGGGCCCGGTGCGCACCAGCAGCTCGCAGTAGTCGGCCACCTCGGCGTGCGAGGTCCAGATCTTCTGGCCGGAGATCACGTAGTCGTCACCGTCGCGCACGGCGCGGGTCCGCATGGACGCCAGATCGCTGCCGGCGTTGGGCTCGCTGAACCCCTGGCACCACACCTCGTCGCCCCTGAGGATGGGCGGGAGGAACCGGGCCCGCTGCTCGGGGGTGCCCTCGGCGATCACCGTGGGCCCGGCGTGGAGCAGGCCGACGAAGTTGACCCCGACGTAGGGCGCGTGCGCCCGCTCCAGCTCCTCCTTGAAGATCAGCTCCTCGACGGGCGAGGCCCCGCGGCCGCCACCTTCGGTGGGCCAGTCCACCCCGGCGTAGCCGGCGTCGAACAGCAGGCGCTGCCAGTGGGTGTCGTAGGCGCGGCGACCCGGCCAGTCGTCCGGGGACGGCCTGTCGGGCAGGTCGGGCAGGGACTTCTCCAGCCAGGCGCGCAGGTCGGAGCGGAACGCCTGCTCGGCGTCGGAGTAGCGCAGGTCCACGGTGACCTACTGTCCGCAGGTCATTTGAAGTCGAGCCCGAACAGCTTGATGGCGTTGCCGCGGACCACCTTGTAGCGCTGCTCGTCGGTCAGTCCGGCCATCTGCTTCTCGGCGATCTCCCGTGTGCGCGGCCACGTCGAGTCCGAGTGCGGGTAGTCCGACTCGTAGGTGATGTTGTCCTCGCCGATCTCGTCGATCAGCAGCAGACCGTTCGGGTCGTCGAAGAAGCAGCCGTAGACGTGGTCGGCGAAGTAGCTCGAGGGCGGGTTCGGCACCTTGTCGGCCACGCCGCCCCAGCCACGGTTGTCCTCCCACACCACGTCCATGCGGTGGAGCAGGTGGGGGATCCAGCCGATCTGACCCTCGGAGTAGGCGACCTTGAGGTTGGCGAACCGCTCGAACAGTCCCGACATGAGGAAGTCGGTCATCGACAGCTCGGCGTTGATGTGGGTGAGCGACGAACCCACGGCGGCGGGGGCGTCGGCCGAGGTGGACGGCATCTTCGAGCTGGAGCCGATGTGCATGTTCACGATCATCGACGTCTCGTCGCAGGCCGCGAAGAACGGGTCCCAGTAGTTGTCCGGATCGTGGATGGAGGGCAGGCCCAGGTAGGCCGGGATCTCGCTGAAGCAGACGGCCCGCACGCCGCGCTCGGCGTTGCGGCGCACCTCGTCGGCGGCCAGGTGGGCGTCCCACAGCGGCACGATGGTGAGGGGCACGAGGCGCCCGCCGGACCCGGCGCACCACTCCTCCACCTGGTAGTCGTTGTAGGCCTTGACGCACAGGAGGGCGAGCTCCTTGTCCTCGGCCTCGGTGAAGGTCTGCCCGCAGAAGCGGGGGAACGTCGGGAAGCACAGGGACGCCTCGATGTGGTTCTCGTCCATGTCCTCGAGACGCTCCTTCTGGCTGTAGGAGCCCGGACGCATGTCCTCGTAGGTGATGCCCTTCATGGTGACCTCGTCGCGCGGCACACCGACGGCCGAGTCCACCCGCAGCAGCGGGCGCTGGAGCTTCTCGTAGATCCACCAGTCGGCCGGGGCGCCGCCTCCGCCCTCGTTCACCGTGAGCTTGCCGCCCACGAAGGTGACGTCGGGCATGTCCTTGCGGACGATGTGGGGTGCCGCCTCCTTGAACTTCGCCGGCATGCGGCTGGTCCAGACGTCGGGAGGCTCGACGATGTGGTCGTCGACGGAGATGATCATCGGCAGTTCGGCCATGGGGGGGAGTGTATCCCCGCTTCTGACGGTGTGTCAGGTGGGCGCCGGCATCCCGTGGACCCCGGGGGTGTGACCGCTCCGGGGTCCCCGGGATGCCTCCGGATCACCCCTTTCGCCGCCAGGAGAGGTTGCCTACGCTGGTGGGCGATGCGCCTGGTCCGACGTCTCGTGACGACGACTGTGGCGACGGTCGCACTGGCGTCCGGTGTGGCCGTCGCCGGGGCGGCCCCTGCCGCGGCGACGACGGTGGGTCAGGCCCTGGCCCGGCCCCACATCTACGCCGGCGGCGGGGTACTCGGTTTCGGCGCCCCCCAGGTCGCCCCCCCGCTCACCACGCCGCTCAACTCGGTCGTCGTGACCATGGCGGTCAACCCGGCGGCCCCGGCCGACGACGAGGGCTACTGGTTGGCCTCGGCCGACGGCGGGATCTACGCCGAGGGCAACGCCGGGTACTACGGCTCGACCGGCGACCTGCGCCTCCAGGCCCCGGTGGTGGCCATGGCGGCGACCCCCGACGGCAGGGGCTACTGGTTGGCGGCGCTCGACGGCGGGGTGTTCGCCTTCGGCGACGCCTCCTTCCACGGATCGATGGGTGCCGTGCAGCTCAACCAGCCCATCGTGGGCATGGCCTCGAGCGCGGACGGCAGGGGCTACTGGCTGGTCGCCTCCGACGGCGGCGTGTTCGCCTTCGGCGACGCCCCGTTCCTCGGCTCGATGGGGGGCACGCCCCTGGTGTCGGCCGTCACCGGCATGGCACCGACCCACCACGGACTCGGCTACTGGCTGGTGGCGGGCGACGGCGGCATCTTCACCTTCGGCGACGCCGGGTTCCTCGGGTCGACCGGTGGCACGGTGTTGAACGACCCGGTGGTGGGCATGGCGGCCACGCCGGACGACGCCGGCTACGACCTGGTCTCCACCGACGGCGGCGTGTTCACGTTCGGCGACGCGCCCTTCGACGGCTCGCTCGGTGGCGGACTCGACGGCAATCCCCAGGTCATCCTGCCGGTGGCCGAGATCGCCCTCGACCAGGAAGGTTCGGGCTACTGGCTGCTCGACCCGGACGGGTTCAATTACTCCTTCACCAACCCACCCAGCCCCTCGCCGTCCCCGACGGCCTCCGCCGTCGTCGCCACCGCCACCGGCCAGATCAACGCCGATCCCGACCCGGGGTACTTCTGCAACCCCTACGGGCCGTGCGAGGCCTGGTGCGCGCTGTTCGCCACCTGGGTGTGGGAGCAGGCCGGTGTGCCCATCCCCTCCTACGCCTTCACCGGCGACATCTTCAGCTGGGCCCAGGCCAACACGACGGTGCTGCCGCCGTGGGCCCCGCCGCTTCCGGGTGACGTCGTGCTCTACGGCACCGGGCCGTGGTCGACCACCACCTCGGTGCACGCGGGACTGGTGGCCCAGGTCTGGCCCGACGGGGCCATCGTGACCGTGGAGGGCGACGCCGGACCGGCGCCGAACGGCAGCATGGCCGTCATCGTCAACGGCCCCTACCTGCCGTCGCACTCCGAGACCTACAACGGGGTACCGGTCTACGCCTTCGCCCGTCCCTGACGAGGGGCACGGACGAGGCGGGCGATCGGCGGCTCAGCGGTCGGCGAGCAGGAGGTCGAGCAGTCGGGCCCGGTGGTCGCCGGCCGATCCCCACGCCTCGGCCAGGGCCCAGGTGCGCTTGAGGAACAGGTGCAGGTCGCACTCCCACGTGTAGCCGATGGCGCCGTGCACCTGCAGCGAGACCCGGGCCGCCTCGAGGGCGGCCTCGGCGGCGTAGGCCTTGGCCACCGAGGCGGCACGCGAGGCGACGGGCGAACGTTCGTCGAGCGCCCAGGCGGCGCCGTAGACGACGGGCCGGGCGAACTCGAGCAGCACCTGGGCCCCGGCCAGCAGGTGCTTGACGGCCTGGAAGCTGCCGATGGGCCGGCCGAACTGCTGACGGTCCCTGGCGTAGTCGGCCGTCCGGCTGATCATCGCCTCGGCCAGTCCGAGCAGCTCGGCCCCGGTGACCACGGCCGCCCGGTCGGCGGTGCGGACCAGCACGGCGTCGAGGCCGGGACCGGCGAGCAGCGGTGTGGCCGCGTCGGGCTGCCACGCCACGGTGGCCAGCCGACGGGTGGGATCGAGTGACGACACGGGCGTGACCGTCCCGCCTCCGGTGTCGAGCGCGGAGCGGTCGAGTCCGTGCAACCCGCGTCCGTCGGGTCCGTCGACCACCAGGAGCACCAGGTCGGCCCCGTCGGCGCCGGCCACGGGAGCCCCGGGGTGGGCGGGATCGGCCACGGCGGCGGCGACCCCACCCGAGGCCACGGCGGCCAGCCAGGCGGCGACGGGGCCGTCGGTCCCTTCGCCGTCCAGGTCGACCAGGAGCGGGACGGCGATGCCGGTCGTGGTGCCCAACGGTTCGGGCAGGGCGACCCGACCCGCCTCTTCGACCAGTGGCACCAGATCGACCAGGCCGAGTCCGAACCCCCCCTGTGCCTCGGGGACGGTCAGACCGGTCACCCCGAGGTCGGTCAGGGTGGTCCACCGCGAGGAACGGGCGTCCGGCGCGTCGTAGGCGGCACGCACGGCGTCGGTCGTGCACTCCTTGGTGAGGACCTGGCGGACGGCGTCACGGAATTCGAGCTGCTGATCGGTGAAGGCGAAGTGCACGGCGTGGTCCCCTCAGCCCCGGGGCAGCCCGAGCACGCGCTCGGCCACCACGTTCCGCTGGATCTCGTTGGTGCCGGCGTAGATGGGGCCGGCCAGGGCGAACAGGTAGCCGTCGAGCCACGGTGCGTCGACCCCGTCGCCGTGGAGCTCGGCCCCTGGGCCGAGCAGGTCGAGTGCGGCCCGGTGGATGGCCAGGTCGGTCTCCGACCAGTGGATCTTGTTGGCGCTGGCCTCGGGGCCGACCGACCCGCCGTCGAGTACGCGGGTGGCGGTCCACAACGTGTTGAGGCGGTAGGCCTCGGCGTCCATCCAGGCCCGGGCCACAGAGTCGGCGCTGCGTGCGGCCCGGACCGGGTCCTCGGCTCGGGTGCGGGCGTACAGCTCGACCAGGCGGTCGGCGGCCCGGCTGTAGCGGGCCGGGCTGCGCAGGCTGAGGCCGCGCTCGGAGCCGGCGGTGGCCATGGCCACGTTCCACCCCTTGCCGACCTCGCCGAGGACGAGGTCGTCGGGCACGAACACGTCCTCGAAGAACAGTTCGGCGAAGCCGGTCTCGCCGTCGATCTGGGGGATGGGCCGGACGGCCACCCCGGGGGTGGACAGGTCGATCAGGAAGTAGGTGAGTCCGCGGTGGCGCTCGGCCTCGGGGTCGGTGCGGAACAGCCCGAAGCACCATTCGGCGAAGGCGCCCCGCGATGCCCAGGTCTTCTGGCCCGAGAGCAGCCAGCCGCCCTCGGTGTCGGACCGGCGGGCCCGGCTGCGGATGCCCGCGAGGTCGGAGCCGGCGTCGGGCTCGGACCATCCCTGGCACCAGATCTCGGCGGCCGAGGCCATGGGGGGCAGGAAGCGCGCCTTCTGGGCGTCGGTGCCGAACTCGAACATGGTCGGGGCCAGCAGGAACACACCGTTCTGGCTGACCCGCAACGGTGCCTGGGCCCGCCAGTACTCCTCCTCGAACACCAACCACTCGAGGATCCCGACGTCCCGGCCCCCGTACTCCGCGGGCCACGAGACGACGGACCAACGGTCGGCGGCCATCTCGGCCTCCCAGGCCCGGTGGGCCTCGAACCCCTCTGCGGTGTCGAGCGAGGGGAGTGACCGGGGCGCGGGCGCGTGGTCGGCCAGCCAGGTCCGGACGTCCCGGCGGAAGGCCTCCTGGGCGTCGGTGTAGAGCAGGTCCATCGGCTGGTCCCTCGATCCATCCATCGGTGGTGTTCCTCGTTCGGCCGGGTGCGATCCACGCAGGTCACGTTCGCCCCGAAATCTGACACACCTTCAGATTTCCGGCAACCGTGGCCCATCGGCCACAATGTGCCCATGGCCAGCGCTGTGATCGTCGACGTCGTCCGCACTCCGGTAGGGAAGAAGAACGGACGTCTGTCCGGTTGGCACGCGGTGGACCTGGCCGCTGCGCCGCTCGCCGCCCTCGTCGCCCGCAACGACCTCGACCCGGCACTGGTGGAGGACGTGGTGTTCGGCTGCACCATGACCGTGGGCGAGCAGGCCATGAACATCGGCCGCAACGCCGCCCTGGCGGCGGGCTTTCCGGACACCGTCCCCGGCACCACCGTGGACCGCCAGTGCGGCTCGGCGCAGCAGGCCGTGCACTTCGCCGCCCAGGCCGTGGCCTCGGGGGCGATGGACATCGTCATCGGCGGCGGGGTGGAGGCCATGAGCCGGGTGCCGATCGGGTCGACCACCGACCACGGGCCGGGCGAGGCCTACGGCCCGTCGGTGCACGAGCGGTTCGACTTCATCCACCAGGGCCTGGCCGCCGAGGAGATCGCCCGCCGCTGGGGCATCGGTCGCGAGGAGATGGACCGGTTCGCCCTGCAGTCCCACGAACGGGCGGCCACCGCCACCGCCGAGGGCCGCTTCGACCACGAGATCATCCCGTTGGCCACCCGACGGGCCCGTGTCGAGGACAAGGTCGCCGTCGCCGGCACCGATGAGGGTGACCCGGCCGACGAGGGTCCGCTCACCTTCGACGAGGGCGTCCGGGCCGGTTCGACCTACGAGAAGCTCGCCTCCCTCCCGCCGTGCTTCGTGGAGGACGGCCTGGTGACCGCGGCCTCGTCGTCGCAGATCTCCGACGGTGCGGCCGCCGTCCTGATCATGTCCGAGGAGCGGGCGAACCAGCTCGGACTCACCCCCCGTGCCCGGTTCCACACGTTCGCCGTGGCCGCCAACGACCCGGTCATCATGCTGACCGCACCCATCCCGGCGACCACACTCGTGCTCGAGAAGTCGAAGCTCTCTCTCGACGACATCGACCTGGTGGAGATCAACGAGGCGTTCGCCTCGGTGGTGCTCGCCTGGGAGAAGGAGCACCATCCGGACATGTCCAAGGTCAACGTCAACGGCGGGGCCATCGCCATCGGCCATCCGACCGGGGGCTCGGGCGCCCGCCTGATGGCCACGCTGCTCAACGAGATGGAGCGCACGGGCGCCCGCTACGGACTCCAGACGATGTGCGAAGGCGGTGGCCAGGCCAACGCCACCATCATCGAGCGCCTCGGCTGAGAGCCACCGCCCGCCCCGGGCACGGGCCCGCCCCGCGTAGCGGGTGCCGGAGCACGCCGCTACGCGGGGAGGTCTGTCTGCGGAGTCGTCTCCGCCTTCTTGGTGAAGTCGACGTGGTCGGCGCTGATCGGGCGGGACATCAGGTAGCCCTGGTAGAGGTCGCACCCGAGCGCGGCCACCCGCTCGAGCTGCACCGGGGTCTCCACCCCTTCGGCCAGGACGACGAGCCCCAGTGCCTTCGACAGCTGGACGATGGCCGCCACGATGGCCTCGTCGGTCTCGAGGATTCCGAGGCCGTCGACGAACGACTTGTCGATCTTCAGCACCTTCACCGGGAAGCGCTTGAGCCGGGCGAGTGAGGACTCGCCGGTGCCGAAGTCGTCGATGGCCAGGCCCACCCCCATGGCGTGGATCCCGCTGAGGGCGTCCACGGTCTCCTGGGTCTCGCTCATGAGGAGTGACTCGGTCACCTCGAGCACGAGCGCCTCGGGCGGCAGGCCGGAGTCGACCAGTGCCTCGGCGATCGAGGCGAGGAGCGTCGAGTCGCTCAGCTGGTGCACCGACAGGTTGACGGTGATGTAGGCGTCCTCGGCCCCCTCCACCTCGTTGCGCCACCGGGCCATCGTCGTGCAGGCCTCCCGCAGCACCCAGCGGCCGAGCGAGAAGATCAGGTCGGTCTCCTCGGCGAAGGGGATGAACTCCATGGGGCCGAGCAGGCCGCGCGTCGGGTGGTTCCAGCGCACGAGCGCCTCGAGGGCCACGATCTTGCCGTCGGCCACCGAGGCGATCGGCTGGTAGTGCACCACCAGCTCGTCGTGCTCGATGGAGTGGCGCAGGTCGTCGTAGATCTCGAGTCGGGCGACGGAGTTGACCCGCAGCGACTCGTCGAACACCTCGATGCGCGACCGGCCGTTGCCCTTGGCCTTGAACATGGCGGTGTCGGCCTGCTGCAGGATGTCCTGGGCGCTCTGGCGACCCTTCTCCACGAAGGCCACACCGACACTGCAGGTGACGACGACCGACCGGCCCGTCGACAGGCGGAAGGCGGTGTCGATGACCTGCGAGTACTCCTCGGCCAGCGCCACGGCCTGCTCGGTGGAGCCTACGTTCGGACACAGCACCACGAACTCGTCACCGCTGAACCGGCTGACCGTGTCGCCGCGTCGTGCCGTCGTCTTGAAGCGCCGGGCCAGCTCGAGCAGCAGCTCGTCGCCACTGGCGTGCCCGAAGGAGTCGTTGACGAGCTTGAACCGGTCGAGGTCGATGAAGAGCACGGCCAGGTTGGTGTCGCTCTGCATGGACATCAGGAGCTCGCGCTCGAGCTCGTCGTTGAAGAACGACCGGTTGCCGAGCCCGGTGAGTGAGTCGTGGTAGGCGAGCCAGTGCAGCTGTGCCTCGGCGGCACGCCGGTCGGTCACGTCGGTGAACGAGCACACGACCATGGGCAAGTCGGTCGGGCTGGCGCCCGACAGCAGGCGTGAACTCACCGACAGCCACTGGCGCTTGCCGTGCTCGTCCGTGACCCCGATCACCACGCCGTCCTCGGACTCCCCGGTCGCCAGGGTCTTGACGTGCGGGAACATCGTCGGCGTGAGGGGGAACCCCTCCGTCGACGTGGCGATGGACGTACCGGTGAAGAGGCGGTGGCCGTCACCCTCGCTCAGCCGCGAGCCGAGGATTCTGGCGGCGGCCTGGTTGTGGGCGCTCATCTGGCCCGATTCGTCGAAGAGGATGATGCCCTCGCTCAACGAGGCGACGACGGCCTCGTAGCGTGCTTCGGCCGCCCGGCGACCGGCCTCGGCCTGGCGGGCGTCGGTGAGCTCGGTGCACACGACCACCCAGCCCGACGGGAGGGTGTCGTCGTCCATGAGGGGGTCGATGGAGACGAGGACGTCGACCGACGAGCCGTCCTTGCGGCGGTGGCAGTGCTGGCCGCGCTCCAGGATGGCGGCGCTGTCCGTGCGGTCGGCAGACACCACGGTGCCGATCGACAGGCCGGCGACTTCGCCCTCGGCCCACCCGTAGATCGCCTGGGCGGCCTCGTTCCAGCTCTCGATCCGTCCCTCGGCGTCGATACCGATGATGGCGTCGGACACGTGGGCCACCAGGCTGGCCCGGTAGCGGTCGGCCGCTTCGGCGGCCTTGCGCTCCGAGATGTCGCGGGCGATGACCTGGTAAGCGGGTTCGCCACCCCACGTGGTGCGGACGCTCGTGACCTCCATCGTGTTGACGACGCCTTCGGGGGTGACGATCCGGATCTCGCCGTGTTCGAAGAACTGGCCAGGCTCGTTCAACTGGGAGAGCCGCTCGGCCACCTGCTGGGTATCGGCCGGGTGGAGGAAGGTCGTGATCGGCTGCCCGTAGTACCTGCTGTACGCCTCCGCCTGGGCCTCGTCGGACTCCCCCATGCCGGCGATGCGGGTACCGGAGCGGTTCCAGTAGACCAGCCGGCCCTCCTGGTGGACGAACACTGCGTCCGGGGAGACCTCGGTCAGTAGCCGGTAGCGGTTGACCATCTCGCTGAGCTCGCGCTCGTAGGCCTCCCTGGCCTCGACGTCGATGACGACGCCGAGGTACAGGACCTTCGACGCGCCACGGTGGCCGTCGGCTTCCCAGGTCGCCGGCGGCTCGATCGGAGAGGCCCGCACCACCACCTGGTGATCGGTCCCGTCCGGGCAGCCGACAACCAGATTGAGCTCGAAGGCGGCCGGGGGAAGACCGGCCCGGATCGGCAGGAGGATGGGGGCGAGGAGTGCGGCGCCGGCGGTGTCGAGGCTGCGGTACCGGATGGTCGGGCCGTAGGCGACCACCCCGCCGTCTCCCACTGCGTCGGCGGGAGCGCTGTCGGCCTTGCCGACCGAGAACCCCCGCGCGCCGTCCTCGAATCCGAAGAACTCCTCCGGGGAGTCCGACCAGATGACCGTGTCCGGGTCCGGGTCGTAGACCCAGGTGACCGACCGCAGGTCCTTCTCGGTGAAGTTCATCCCGCGGGACAGTTCGAAGGCACGGTCGCCGAGGGAGAGCCGGTCGAGTTCGACCCGGTCGAACATGACCCTCGAGCCCTGCTCGCCGAATTCGCTCGTGGTCACCATAGGTAAGGTGCATCGGCGCTCCGATGTCAGACCTTTAGCTCCTGGGACCAGCGGGTTTAGCTCCCTGGACCAGCGGGTTTACCCCTCGCGGACGGCCATCGGCGGGGCCCGTCGGACCGCCGTCCGCCCACCGGGTGGGTCAGTCGTGGGGTTCGGCCACCACGACTGCCGTGTTGTACCCACCCATGCCGATGGAGGACTTGACCATCAGGCCGGGGACGCGGGGCGACCGTCCGTCCACGAGGCGGGCGTGGCCGGGTGCGACCTGCGGCGGGGCGGGGACGTACCCGGTCTGGAAGGCGTAGACGGTGGCCAGCATCTCGACGGCCGCCGCCGCCGCCTGGCAGTGGCCGACGAGCGGCTTCACCGAGAAGATGCCGCGTGCCGCCGGGAAGAGTTCATCGAGCACGCGCGCCTCGGAGGCGTCGCACAGCGCCGTCCCCGGTCCGTGGGCGTTCAGGTAGGCGACATCGGCCTGGTCGACACCGGCGTTCTCGAGGGCCATCTCGAAACAACGGAACATCTCCGTCAGATCCGGGGCGATGCTGACCGAGTGGTAGCCGTCGTGGGTCATGGCACCGCCCAGTACGGACGCGTAGGAGCCGGTAGTGCGTGAGGAGAGCACGGTCGCCACGGCGGCCTCGCCACCCACGAATCCCCGGCTGCCCTCCTGGAACGGGCGGCAACCGTCGAGGGCGGGCCGATCGAGCACAGCTGTGCCGAGGTCGCTGAAGGCCCGGAGGTTCTGGGGGATGCAGGACAGGTCGGTGGCCAGCACGATCACGTCCGACGCAAGGCCTGCGTCCAGCCAGGTCTTCGCCGTGATCAGCGCCGTGTTGGCGCCCGCGCACATGGCCGAGACCGACATGGACGGTCCGTGGAACCCGTTGCTCTTCATGAATTGGGTGAGCACGGTGGAGGACATCATGTTCATCCACGTCTTCGGGCGGACACGTGTCTCGCCCGACTTGTAGAAGGCGCTCCACATCTCGACATCGCCCATCTCGATGGCGTGGACGAGCCCGACCACCGGCCCGGGCTCCCATCCACGGTCCCGGGCATCGGCCACCGCCTCCCGGGCGGCGAAGCGCAGCGACTGCATGAACCGGCTCGGGCCGTCCGCCCGGTCCCCCTCGTCGGGGATCATCGACAGGTACGCCACCCCGCCCGGCACGAAGCCGTCGAGGCCGGATACCGGTCGGACGGCGCTCTCCCCGAGCAGGAACCCGTCCCACAGGTGCTTGGTGCCCCAGCCGTAGCCGGTGACGGCACCGACGCCGACGATGTTCGCCGGGCGGGCACTGCGACCGCTCCAGCGATCCGTGGAATCCTGATCTCTGGAACCCGTGCGAGTCGTTTCCGCTGCATTCGTCATTGCGTGCTCCTCGGTTCCGGGTCGGTCGACGCCGGTCACTGGCAGGGGTCGGTGTGGCTGGGCCCCGATTATCGCCTACCCCGGGCCGGGAAACAATGGGCACATCTGGGCCCATGGGTGACGCCGCCACCGATGGGCCTGACGACGGACGACGGCCCCGGTGGGAGTGCCCGCGATCCATCGACCGCGGTCCGGTCGGAGTGTCACCAGTCCAACGGGGTCACCCCGGTAGGATTGAACGCATGGTCAGCCTCTCCGACGGTGCCACGGCACAGTCGCATGACAACGTGGTGAGGAGCCAGGCCGTCGATCTGTGGGACGAGCGGTGGTCGAGCGTGACCAAGGGCTGGTACCCGAGATGGGCGCCCCAGGACGGGACCGCTGCCGACGCCTGGGGGCCGGACGAGAACCTGCGGTCGATCCACGGGTACCGGGACTGTCGGCGAGCACTGAACCTGCCCCAGCTGGAGTCCCACGTCGGCAACGGGAACCTCCGGCAGAACGAGGCCAATCTGCTGTTCCTGGACGGCGAGGTGCACACACGCCTGCGGGCCATCATCAACGGGGCGCTCCCCGACTGGCGCACCGCGGCCGCGTCCTCGTCCCAGTTCATCGACCGCCTGCTGGCGGACCTCCCCGAACGGGGCCGGGTGGACCTGGTCCAGGACTTTGCCGTGCCCATCGCCGAGGACATGACCTACTTCATCCTCGGTCTGGACCGTGATGAGGGCGAGGGCCTGGCCGCCAAGCTGCTGGCGATGAGCGCCCAGTTCGATCCGGCGTTCTCGCCCGACGAGGTGGCGGAGGCCATTGACGTGGGCCGTGAGGTCCTCAACGAGCTGCGGGTCGCCGTGCGGGACGGCAAGTGTCTACCTGGTGGGGGACTGGCGCTCCTCGAGGCGGCGCGACGGGCGGGCGACCTGTCGGTGCGGGAGCAGCTCGCCTCCTCGGTGATGCTGGCCCACGCCTCGTTCCAGAACACGGCCAATCTGCTGAGCTTCGCCGCGGCGGAGGCGATGACGAACGCGGCGCTCGCCGAGACGATGGCGGGCGCAGACCGGGCCGCGCAGCGCAAGTGCGTCGAGGAAGTGCTGCGCCTCGAGTCCCCCGTACGGTTCCTCATCCGCCGTGCCTCGTCCGATCTCACGCTCGGGAACGTGGCGATCCACCGCAACGACATGGTGTCCCCGTTCGTGCACGATGCCAACCGGGACCCCGAGGCCTTCGTCCATCCCGACGAGTTCCATGCGATCCGCAGCGGGTCCACCCACCTGACCTTCGGGGCTGGGCCGCACAAGTGCCTCGGTGCCGCCATCGCCCGGGCGGAAACGCTGGCCGCCCTCCGAGGCCTGGTGGCCAAGTACCGGACGTTCGAACTCGTCTCGGTGACCTGGGGTGCGAATGCCGTGATGTTCGGTCCGACGAGCCTGGTGGCCGAACTCGGGCCCTGACCCGCCCGCCCGATCCGGCAGCCCGGGTGGGCGACCAGTCAGGGTCGGGTCAGGCGGTCGAGCACGCGTCCGGCCTCGTCGATGATGCGGCGGATCAGCTCCTCGACCGTCGGGAGCTCGGTGATCTCGCCGACCACCTGGCCGGTCGGCAGCACGCCGACGTCGGTGCGCC